>Ga0310345_10000229_pt1 | contig 106346 bp, 109 predicted proteins | sample HC15DNA20500_MG_FD_204667 | JGI IMG/M metagenome (GOLD analysis project Ga0310345, IMG submission 204667) | Marine microbial communities from station ALOHA, North Pacific Subtropical Gyre - HC15-DNA-20-500_MG | ecosystem: Environmental > Aquatic > Marine > Oceanic | place: Pacific Ocean... | reverse complement strand
CAGAACTTGCCGAGCAAGGCTCACCAGCCTTTGAAGCAGCACACCCCATACTGTCGCAACTGCTCAAGGCCGAGAGTGCTGAGCGAGAAGTGCGCTCCATTGCCTATCAGCTCAAGGCAGCCAAGTTCCCTGTCTACAGGGACCTGGCGGGCTTTGACTTCGCCCACAGCGAGGTCAATGAAGCCTTGGTACGCAACCTTCATCGCTGTGAATTCATCGATAAAGCCAACAATGTGGTGCTTGTCGGTGGACCCGGTACTGGCAAGACGCACATTGCTACGGCACTGGGTATTCAGGCCATTGAGCACCACCGTCAAAGGGTGCGCTTCTTCTCTACTGTGGAATTGGTTAATGCCTTGGAGCAAGAGAAGGTACAGGGCAAAGCCGGACAGCTCGCCCACAGGCTGGTGCATACCGATCTGGTGATACTCGATGAACTGGGCTATCTGCCCTTCAGCTCATCTGGTGGTGCGCTACTGTTCCATCTGCTGTCGACGCTTTACGAACGCACCAGCGTGGTGATCACCACCAACCTGAGCTTTAGCGAATGGGCCAGCGTGTTTGGCGACGCCAAGATGACTACGGCCCTGCTGGACCGCTTGACCCACCACTGCCATATTCTGGAAACAGGCAACGATAGCTACCGCTTCAAGCACAGCAGTGCAGTCCAACAACCGTCCACAAAGAAGGAGAGAAACAAAACCTTATCCACATCTTGAGCCTTACGGCTCAAGCCAAAGGGTGGGTCAGTTTGAGATGGAAATTGCGGGTCAGTTCTGCGTGGAAATCAACACCGAGTTGGTCGTGCGAAGTGAGGATGACGAGAATATTGGCCATAGCGGCTCTCCTTTGGAGGTTCGAAGTGAAAGACTCAGGGGGTGCCGACTCGTACCACGACCTTGCCGAAGTGCCTGCCGGCGAGCAGGTCGATCAGCGCCTGGGGCGCATGTTCCAGGCCCTCGACGAAGTCTTCGCGGACCGAGACCTTGCCCTCGGCGACCCATGCGCCCATGTCGCGCTGAAACGCCGCGAAACCGTCGGCGTAGTGGTCGCCGATGATGAAACCCTGCAGCAGCAGGCGCTTGCGCAGAACCAGCCCCAGCATCATCGGCATGCGGTCCGGGCCAGGTGGCAGGTCGGTGTCGTTGTAGTGGGCGATCAGCCCGCACACCGGCACGCGGGCGCCGACGTTCAGTCGCGGCAGCACGGTGTCGAGCACCGTGCCGCCGACGTTCTCGTAGTAGACGTCGATACCCTGCGGCGTCGCGGTAGCCAGTTGTTCGGCAAAGTCGGGCGCGCGGTGGTCGAGGCAGACATCGAAGCCGAACGCTTCGCGCGCGTAGCGGCATTTTTCCGGCCCGCCGGCGATGCCGATGGCGCGCGCGCCCTTTAGCCGGGCAAGCTGCCCAACTACCGAGCCGACCGCGCCGATGGCGGAGGCGACGACCACAGTCTCGCCCGGCTGCGGCCGGCCGATGTTCAGCAGGCCGTGGTAGGCGGTGAAGCCGGGCATGCCGAGCACGCTCAGCGCCAGCGAAGGATTCGTGGTCCGGGAATCGAGCACGACCAGTCCACGACCGTCGGAAAGCGTATGGCTCTGCCAACCCGTGTCGCCGACGACCAGGTCGCCAACCTTGAATGCCGGGTCGTGCGAAACCTCCACCCGGCTCACCGCGCCGCCGGTCATCACCTCGCCTAGCGCTACGGGTGGAGCATAGGACGGAGCATCGCTCATTCGCCCCCGCATATACGGGTCGAGCGAGAGGTACAGCGTGCGCAGCAGGAGCTGGCCCTTGCCTGGCTCAGGCAGCGATTCCTGTTCCAGCCGGAAGTCGTCTGGCGTCGGCTCACCCGAGGGGCGTGAGGCAAGTACGATGCGGGTTTGCAGGATCGCAGTGGTCATCGCTGACTCCTGAAAAGGACGGCCGAAACGGACTCATGTGCGTGCGTGGAAGCAAAGTTTGTCATCTGATTGAATTAGACCGGTCGTATGCAGTTTGGGCAAAAAAACAAAAGCTACGAGGACTTTTTTCTGTCTGTCAGGCGCAGCGTCGAAGATGAGAAGACAGGCCTAGCAGGCCCTGCGTAGCAGCCAGCGCGGCCTCCATGGGTACACGGTCGCGCGTGAGCTTGGCGCGCAGGCTCGCGCCCAGCCACAACTGGTACAACGTGTTCGCCGTTGTACTGGCATCCAGCTCAACCGGAAGCGAGCCGTCGCTGGCGCCATCCTCGATGGCGCTGGCCAAACGCGCGATCACTCGCGTGGTGCCCTGTTCAAGAACTAAACGCATCGCCTCGGAGAGGTCGCTGACCTCCGCAGCCAGCTTGACCGCCAGACACTTGCCCTTCGGGTCACAGGCTGCCTGGGTCTCCAGCCAGTACTCGAAATAGGCGATCAGTCGCTGTGCTGCGGAAAGATCAGGACGACTCAGCAGATTATCGAGCGAAGCCAGGTAATCGGCGAAGTAATCCTCCAGCAGCGCTTCGCCAAAGGCCTCCTTGGAGCCGAAGTAATGGTAGAAGGAACCCTTCGGCACGCCGGAAGCCTGGAGAACCTCGTTCAGGCCCACGGCGCTGAAGCCCTTTCCCGCGATAATGATCCGGGCGGTATCGAGGATATGTTGGCGGACGTCGTTCGTGGCATTAGTCATGGTTTGTATCTTACCCTGAAACTAGACCGGTCGTCTACAATCATCGGGCAAGTTGATGATGACAGTTAAAAGCTATTAATAGAGCGCTTGCTGCGCAATGCCAGGGACGCTTCCCGGACAGCAGCAGCCGCTTCTCAAGAGGAAGATTCGCGCTCAACGGCTTATCTGCTTGGTATGCGTGTCTGCTTCTCTCGCCGGCAGCGTACAAACGCGGGCGGCAGCTGGCTGTGCCAGCAAACCGTGATGGTTTCTGGTTACCGCTACAGTTACCGCCACCCGAGTTCCCATTTATCCGGGTTCTGTATTTCGGGAATTCCGAAAATGATCAGCCGGAAAAAGTGGGGAAATCCGTGTACCCGTTGGCGCCGCCGCCGTAATAGACGCTGCTGTCAGCAGCCGCCAATGGCTGGTTGCCGCGCAGTCGCTCGACAAGGTCAGGATTGCCGATGAACGGCCGGCCAAACGAAACCGCAGTGGCACGACCGCGTTGAAGATAGCTGCGGGCCTTATCGGCTGTGAAGCCGCCATTCGAGATGTAGGCACCTTTCCAAAGTGCATGGAGCCGGTCAAAGACGGCGTGCTGGCTTTGATCCGCGGGACGACCCGAATCCATCTGGATGTTGGCGAACGGAAACTCCTCGACCATGTGAAGGTAGGCGAGGCCGAGCGGATTGAGCAGCTCGATTACGGTGCTGAATGTCGTTTCCGGATTGCTGTCCCCCATGTCTCCGTAGGTGCCAAAAGGCGACAGGCGAATACCTACATTGCCAGCGTCCCAGGCCTCGCTAACCGCCGTTGCGACTTCCACGGCAAAGCGCGCCCGATTCTCTGCCGAACCACCGTACTCGTCTGTGCGCTGGTTGGTGCGGTCACGGATGAACTGGTCGATCAGGTAACCGTTTGCGCCATGAATTTCGATGCCGTCGAAACCAGCAAGACGCGCGTTCGCGGCACTCCTGGCGAAGTCCGCCACTGTTTCGCGGATGCCCGCGTGGTCAAGCGCTGTCGGCACTGCGCAAGGCTTTGGACCTTCAGGCGTAAACGCAATGGAATCCGCCTGAATGGCGGACGGCGCGACAGGCGAGGCATGTCCCGGCAGGAGGTCAGGGTGGCTGCTGCGGCCGACATGCCACAACTGGAGGACAATTTTGCCCCCGGCGGCATGCACAGCATCTGTCACCTTCGCCCAGGCGCGTACCTGATCGTCATTGTAGATCCCGGGTGTCGCAACATAGCCTTTGGCCATGAGGCTGACCTGGGTTGCCTCTGTGATCACGAGACCTGCGCTCGCGCGTTGGGAATAGTAGTCGGCGGCGAAGGGAGATGGGACGTCTGTGGCGTCGTCTGCGCGGCTGCGTGTCAGTGGTGCCATGACGATGCGGTTGGCGATCTCGATGCGGCCAAGCCGCGTAGGACTGAAAAGCAGGTCTTGAGTCATGTGTATGTCCTCGATTGGTACATGGGGTGAGTGGCGGGCTGCTTTTGCCGGGAAATCATGCAGCTACAATTCTTAATTTCGGAAATTAACGAAATTATGGGCTAAATAAAGGGGGCAACCAATCATTACAGATCTTTTCCAATGCGTCGGGCCAACTGAGCGATGGCCTTTTCGTTACGGCGGTAATACGTCCACTGACCCACGCGACTCGTTTCGACCAGACCGGCACGCTGGAGAATCGACAGATGCGTGGAGACTGTTGAGGGCGACATCTCGACCTTTTGCTGAATATGCGTGACACACACACCTTCGGCCCAGCCATTCGGGGCATGGGTTGGCGGAAAGTTATATTCAGGCTGCTTGAGCCACTCCAGAATCTGGAGCCGCACTTCGCTGGAAAGCGCCTTGAACTGCTCTACCAGTTCGATCATGGGCATTCGAGATTTCGCATAATGACGAAATTATAAGCGACGATGCCATCGTTGGCAAGCTATGGTGCATGCCGCTGTCTGTCATCCTGATTGGGCGAGTCGGCCACGTTTCTCCGCGCAGGCCCTGAGTTTGTCCAGCAATGGCGAGTGCCTATGACTTGCGATGTCCCGGTTACCGACATAAGTTACCAGACGGTAATTTATGCTACAGTAGCCCGCATCAGGCGCCGCCACACATGAGGGTCGCTTCGACCAGTTCGTATGCGCTCAAAGCTGGTTTGGAATAGCCAGTTCGACAGGCATCGTGTGGATCGCTATCCCACTTTAATGGTCCCCGTCTGCGGGGTTGGAGTCTATCAATGATCGTTGTCCATCATCTCAACGAGTCCCGATCGCAACGTGTTCTCTGGCTTCTGGAAGAGCTCGGTCGAGAATACGAAATCCAGTTCTACACGCGTGATTCGTCAACTCGGTTTGCGCCTCCAGAACTGGCCGCCATCCATCCGCTAGGAAAGTCGCCTGTGATCGTGGATGGGGACACCGTCATTCACGAGTCTGGAGCCATCATCGACTATCTGGTTCGGAAATACGGCAGTTTCCTCCAGCCGGATCCGGACAGTCCTGATTATGAAAGATACGTGCAGTGGCTGCACTATGCTGAGGGTTCCGCGATGCTTCCGCTGTTGCTGAAGCTCTATGTCGATCGCATCGGTGATGCAGGCGCACCATTGCACCCGCGAATAACAAGTGAGCTGACCAATCACTTGGGCTACGTTGAGTCTTCCCTCGAAGGCCGGCGTTACCTTCTGGGGGAGCAATTCAGTGCTGCTGATGTCCAGATGAGCTTTGTCGGAGAGCTTGCCGGTGTGTATGGGTTACGGCACGATCGACCCAATCTCGACGGATGGATCAATCGACTCCACGGACGCCCCGCCTATCGGGCCGCAATCCGTCGCGGCGGCCAGTACAGCCTTTCAAGGTAGATCACTCCCCTCGTCGGCCATCGCCTTATGGTCGCCGGTTCGCGCGGCCGGTTGAGTTTCTGTTCGGTAAGTGCGTATCTGGGGTGAGATCAGGTCGCACCAACTTCGCCCGCAGACTGGCCTTTGCGTGCCTCCTGTACCGGTGACCCCTTCAGCTCGCACGTGTTCCTGATCTTTTCCGCTTTGAGATGGCCCCTCCGCGATCTGGTAGCGCAGCCTGCCCTTGGTTGTCACCTTCTTGCGCTTCTTCCGCACGGAGTACCCACTGCATACTGGCTTAGTGCGTACCACTGCTATAGCGCAGCGTCGTCTGCAGTGGGCCGGCCCCCGCAAAAAACGGACACTGGTAACGCTTAAATTATGAGGTAGTCTTACGACTATGTTTAAGCCACTGGAACAGCCCCTTGAATCTGCGGACATAGTCTCTACCGTAAAATAGCGGGTAGCTGTTTCAATATTGATTGTTGTCGTCCTAACGGCTTTGGTTGTCGTACGTCGCAAACGAAAGAATCCGCATTGAAGGGATGCTGTAACGCGTTGCCAATGATGCTCGGCTAGTTGGCGAGGGCACGGTCCTTGTGCATGTGCGAAATTCGATAGACTTATTTTGGAGCTGAATATGGCAGTGGCAGGCTCGCACTTGCAAAACGAAATGTTTCTGAATCTGATCGTTTTGGGAGGAAATACGGAGGAAAAACTGCGTGCAGCAAAGAATGCTGGCTTTGACGCCGTCGAAATTTGGAACGAAGACGTGGATTCCTACTTTGGCGGCGCGACGGCCGTTCGCACATTAGCAAATAATCTGGAGATTGGATTTACGGACTGCATGGTTTTAAGAGACTTTGCCGGTGCACCCAAGTCTTTGCGTGAGGAAAAACGGTCTGCAGCTCTCGCAATGCTGGAGCGCGCTGTTGCTCTTGGAACAGATGCAATCCAGTCCCCTGCAACGACGTTAGATGACTGCGATCCATCTACGGTTGATAGTGATCTTCGCTGGCTGTGCGACGAGGCTTCACGCTACGGTATTCGCGTATGTTACGAGCCAATGGCTTGGAGTGTTCTGGATCATACCTTGCCCGCAGCATGGGAACGAATTCAACGGATTGGCGCTGAGAATCTCGGAATCGTTGTCGACATGTTTCACATCTGCTCTCGTGGATGAACCGTTGCAGATATGGATGGCATAGACGTTGCGAAGATTTATCAGGTGCAGCTATCAGATCTTGAGTTCGAAGTGTCGCCTAGCGATATGCCACGCCTAATTGAGAGCGCGCGGCACTATCGAGTATTCCCAGGACAGGGTAAATTCTCAATGCAGCCCTTTTTGTCCAAGCTAAAGAGAGCCGGCTATCAGGGCCCTGTTGGGGTCGAGGTGTTCAGTGATGCTCTTAAGAAGGAGGACCCCTTGAGTGTCGCAATGCAAGCAAAGAAGTCGCTCTATAAGGTTTGGTTTGACACTGATATCTAGGGGATTCTAGACCAGCAAGAATTTTTCAAAAGTCGATCGCCCGCTTAGTGCGGGACTTCTGTATGGCGAGCGTAATTCGAAGGGTTTTGGTCGTATCAGCTGCATAAATTATTGGTGCCTCATCTTTTCGAATCACCGCCGAAAACCGAAAAGTGGCGCACTTGCTCCGCATAGGAATTATCTTCTGGCATGCGCAACCAGCAGCCGCACTCGGGGTGTTGAGATGGCAGCTACGTGCTGCCATTTAAATTTTCGGTCAAGTCCCGGCTTGCCAACCACCGCCGAGTGACTTGTAAAGGGCGACAAGCGCGAGGGAAACGTCCTCCGCGCCTGATATGGCCGCGTCACGGTTTGTCAACAAAGCTTGTCTTGCGGCCAGTACCTGCTGCAGGTCAACGAGGCCAACAGAGTATCTGCGTTGCGCGTCGTCGAAGGACTGCTGGCTCTGGGTCACGGTTTGATCCAGCTGGTTGAGCCGACGTTGCGTGGCAGCATAATCCGTCAATCCGTCGTCGACCTCATGCCATGCCCGCAGCACAGTCTGCTGGTATTGAATGGCGGCCTGCTGCTGCTGGGCCTGCCGCAACGTTAGCACGCTGTGCAGCCGTCCGCCTTCGAAGATCGGCAGGCTGATGGCTGGTCCAATCGCGAAGGTTCGGCTGCCCCAGGTTCCCAGGTCCGAAAGCTGAAGTGCCTGCGAGCCCATGTCACCCGACAGGGTGATACGGGGATAGAAGTCGCCGACAGCCACGCCGACATTGGCTGTTGCAGCGTGAAGGGTAGCTTCTGCCTGCCGGATGTCCGGGCGTTGCTCAACCAGTTGGGAGGGCAGGCCGACGGGCACCTGCGGAGGAACGGGTGGAAGCGGGGCAGGTGCATCCAGTTCCTTTTCGAGCGCGCGTGGCGGTGCCCCTAGCAGAAAGCTCAGCGCATTGACGAGATGGGCCTGCTGTTGCTGCAGGGGCGGCAGCCGCGCTTCGATCTGGGCGGCATTCAGCGCCGCATCGGCCACTTCGACCTGCGTTGCCGCACCATGCGTGAAGCGGACGCGAGCCAGATCGAGGCGATGACGCGCTACTTCACTGGCCTGGTCGAGCAGGGCCTGCCTGGCCTGTACCGCCCGCAACTGAATATAGTTCCGGGCGGTCTCTGCGCACACGGAAAGCAGGACGCCACGACGCGCATCGGCTGATGCTTCGATGGTCGCGTCAGCCGATTCAACTTCACGCCGTACTCGTCCCCACAGGTCCAGCTCCCACGAGGCATCGAAACCCGCTTGCCATACGTTGTAATCGTGTTCACCGTGCTCGCCCGAAGGATCGACCAGTCCTGTGGAACTGGCTCGCGCGTGCCGGTAGGCCGCATCCGCTTCCACATGGGGTTCTGCGTCTGCTGTGATGGCCTGGCGCTCGGCGCGACTTTGCCTGAGCCGGCTGCTTGCCACCCGGACATCCAGATTGGCAGTCGTCACCCGGTCAACCAGCGACGTGAGCTCCGCGTCGCCAAATACCTTCCACCAGTCTGGATCAATCGTGGCTGGAACGGGCTGGCTCGGCGTGCCTGCAGTGTCAGCCACCGGCTTCCACTGCGCTGGCATGGCGTTGGCAGGCCGATGAAAATCGGGGCCCACCGTACAGGAAGTCAGCATGGTGCTGAGTGGTACCATCAGCAACATCACCGCCCGAGCACTGCATCTTGCACAACGAATCACGTTAGCCTGCCTTATGCCATGAATTCGGGAAACCGGCGTCTTACGCGCCGGTCGCCGCAAACGCTTCGCCCGCAAGCTGGATCGCGGCCAGGGCTGCGGGCACACCGGCAGGGATGCCGATCTGGATGATCGTATCGATCACTTCCTGGCGCGAGACGCCAGCGCGCAACGCCGAGGCGATCCGCAGCTTCAGGATGGGTGCGGCTGTCGCGCCCAGTGCGGCACATACCGCCACCATGATGATCTCCCGGGTACGCAGGTCGAGCGAACTCTGGCCATAGACATCCGCAAACTCCCACTCCATGACAAACCGGCCAATCGCTGGAGCTAGGTCTTTCAGCCCGTCCAGGAATGCGCCCGAAGGCAGCCCCGTGATCTGCTCAAAGGCAGCCTGGCCGGCCAGGAAGCGCTGGTCATCGTTCGATGGTGTTCCAGTGATGTTGCTCATGATGTATTCCTTCAGATGGACAAAAGTTCGGGTGAGGGATGAGGACGGGTGACTGACTGGTGGCAAATGGTCGCTGGATGGTCCCATTATTTACCGGTTGGTAATTATGCTGCTCGACGCGCATGGCCGTCAAGGCTTATTTACCGGATGGCAATCTATGGATTTTTACATTGTGCTGGGTACGTTTCTCTTGTTTACCGGCTGGTGATCTGTCGCTATGCTGGGGGAATGGTTAAATCGATTCAATCCGCAAGCAAGCGCGTTCCCGTGGCGACGCGCGACGTATCCGGGACGCCAGCGCGTCCCAGGCGCCGGCGCATGTTGCCGGAGGACCGAGAGAAAGAGATCATTGAAGAATCGGTCCGCTTTTTCGCAGAGGTCGGTTTCGAAGGGACACTGCGCGAACTGGCCCTGCGCCTAGGCATTACCCACCAGAATCTGTTCCGCTATTTCCCGACCAAGGAAGCCCTGATCGACCGGGTGTACCAGGAGGTTTATCTGAGCCGCTGGCAGCCGGAGTGGGAAGCGATGCTCAGGCAGCCTGGTAAGTCTCTGGAGGCGCGGCTGATCGACTTCTACAAGGCTTACCTGCACGCGATCTTTCGCTACGATTGGGTGAGGATCTTCGTGTTTGCAGGACTCAAGGGCGTTGGCATCAGCCAGCGCTATCTTGCCCTGATCCAGACGCGGCTGATCGAGCCGCTTGCCATTGAATTGCGCAGCCTGTCCGGCGACACACCGACGCGCAAGGCTTTGTCGGCGGATGAGCTCGAGGTGGCGTGGGGCCTGCACGGCGAGCTGTTCTATCTCGCTGTGCGCCGGTGGGTTTATGACATGCCGGTTCCGGACGATCTGGACAGGGTGATCGAGACCGCCATTGCCCGTTTCCTGCATGGCGCACCGGCCGCCATGCAGGCCGTGGCGCGCGATCGCGCTAGTGCAAAGCCGCTACGCCAGCGCGGGCGATAGTTTCGTCCTGTTCGCCGGAGCCACCGCTCACGCCGATGGCCCCGACGATCATGCCATCGCGAAGCAGTGGCATGCCCCCGGCGTAGACCGCGACACGGCCACCATGGGAACTGTGAATGCCGAAGAACGGCCCGCCGGGCTGGCTGTACCCGGCCAGTTCGGCGGTGCTCATGTCGAAGGCTCGAGCCGTAAATGCCTTGTCGATTGCTATCTGGATTGCGCCAATGCGTGCACCATCCATACGGATGTGCGCGACAAGATGGCCTCCCGCGTCGACCACCGCGATGTTCACCGCGAGGTCGATCCGCTCGGCTTCGGCCTGCGCCGCTGCGAGAACCTGACGGGCGTCATTCAGATTGATCATGAGCGGAACTCCTTTGCTGGGTATTGGAAACTATTGTCGACGGATGCTCTCCGGCGTGCGTAAGCCCAGGCGCCGGATTTCCTCCGCGATGGGCATTTGTGCCCGGGTGCCCGGACCCGTAAAACCTCATGCACACTGCCAGCACTGCGCCGGACAGCATTGCCACGGCAAGCGCAGCCAGTGTGTCGGCATGTGCAAGGATCTGTGCCTGGAGCCGCACGTTGCCAGCCAGCAGCTGTAGAGCCTGCGCCGTTGCCTGATCGCTGCCGGTTGCTCGTGCGCTGACCGCTGTCATGAGGGCATCCAGGCGGGCGGACACGGCTGCGGCGGACGTGCTCACGTGGTCCATGATGACGTTGGACCTGGCCTGCTCGCGCACCCGGTCGAGGGTGCTGATCCACGCGAGTCCAATCGTGCCGCCGAGACTGCGCATCACGTTGAACACCAGGGCCGCATGTAGTCCTTCGCGTGGCAGCAGATCACCGACAAACAGGTACAGCAGTGGCAACAGGATCAGGGGGAGACCCAGTCCCTGAAGGATCTGTCCGATGCGCAGATCACCAGCGATCCAAACGCTATCGATGTTCAGGCTGTCATGGAGGACGCCGGCCGCGACCAGCACGAACCCCAACGCCAGCAACCGGCGGGGGCCACCCAGCCATTTTCTGTCCAGACACAGTATTGCGCCGGCATAACTGATCACCTGCGGCCACGCGGCGTCCCACAGCACCGGCCCCAGCTCGACCGGACGATAGTCATGGGCCTGCATGAGATATTGGGGGATCACATAACCGCAGCCTGTTGCGGCGAGCCCGAAGGGCACGACGCCCCAGGCGCCCAGCATGATGTTTCGCCTTGACAGAAGTTTGACGTTGAGTAGCCGGTCCCGCCGCAGGCTTGCCGCGTGAGAGGCAAAGCCGCATACGGCGACTGTACCGGCAACGAGCAGCACACGAATGGGTGTCGAATGCAGCCAGTCAAGCCGGTTGCCCTGATCGAACCCGCAGGCGAGCATGCCCAGCCCCCCGACGAAAAGCAGCAGTCCGAAGCGGTCGGTATGAAGCAGGGGCCGCAGGCGCACGGTTTCACGTGGCAGGCCGTAAGCGCCCGCAATCCACGCGAGCATGCCAGGAAGCAGGTTGGCGAGAAACAGAGACTGCCATCCCCAGTTGTCCAGCAGCCAGCCCGTGATTCCGGCCGCCACCTGCGGGGCGAGTGTCGAGGCCGAGGTGTAGAGGGCCAGCGCGAGCGCACGATGTCGAGGCGGCAGGGTGCGCAGCAACGCGACGATGGCCATCGGCAACAGCGCGCCACCGGCTAGTCCCTGGGCGGCGCGCGTGACGAGAACGACGGCATATGGAGGACTGAGCGCGAGTAGCCCCGAAGCTGCCGTGAAGAGGCATGTCGCTCCCAGCAGTACCCGCCGTAGGGATAACGCGGTGGCCAGCCAGCATCCGGTTACCACGCCGCCGACATCGCCGGCCGCATAGGCCGTTGAGAGCCACGAGCCGTCGTCGACGCCGAGGCCCAGGCCGCCACGCACGTCAGCAAATCCGAGCACCGCGTAGCGGGCACCGAGCATGGTCATCCAGGCCGCAGCGATTGCGGCCACGCAGGCGGCAAGCCGGTGGTGGTCCCATGGCGGCAGGCGGCGGGACGGTCGCGACCATCCTGCGACAGGCCTTTCGGGGGGCGGCCCGTCCGTACCCGAGCCTGCGGCGGCAGACATGCGTTCGCTCACAGCCTCCCCCGTAGCCAACCGGACAGCCCGCTCACGAGGCCGCTAGGCCGCGACCCGCCTGGCGTTTCAACTGACGCGATGACCGACATGCCCGGCAACAGGGAAGCCTGCGAGTTCTGGTCGGGGTCGAGCATAATCTTCACCGGAAAGCGCTGCACGACCTTGGTGAAGTTGCCCGTCGCGTTGTCTGGTGGCAGCAGGGCGAACTGGGCGCCACTGGCCGGCTGGAGACTGTCCACTGTCCCCTTGAATACGAGACCCGGCAGGCTGTCGACCCGGATGGAGACGTGCTGTCCGGGATGGATGTGTGTCAGCTGGCCCTCCCTGAAATTGGCGACCACCCACACGTGCGGCAAAGGCACCACGTCAACGATCAAGGTGCCGGCGCGGACGTATACGCCGGGGCGGACGTGACGTTCGCCGACGACGCCATCGACTGGCGCCGTGATGCGCGTCCAGCCAAGATCGATCTTTCTTGAATTCAATATCGACCGCGTTGCCTGGACAGTGGCTCTCGCCTCGTCGATGCTCGCGTTGCCCGTCTGCACCTGCTGCTGGGCAGCCATCCACTCGGCGTGGCGTTGTGCAAGGTTGGCGCTCAGGCGTCGGACCTCCGCGTCGATGACGTCGACCTGCTGACGTGATGCTGAACCGCTCGGGAGCATGGCGTGATAGCGGGTGCGGTCAGCAGCCGCGCGGTCCAGGTCCGCCTGTGTCGCCTGCATGGCTGCCGCGGCCGCCGCCACCTGACTTTGCTGATACCGGTTCTGGCTGATGGCCTCGGCCAGGGCGGCGTCGGCGCGTTCAGCGCTCGCCTGTGCTTCGACCACCCGTTCCCGGTAGTCCACATCCTGTACCAGCGCCAGTACGTCGCCGGCATGCACGCGCTGGTTGTCATGGACCGGCACGTCGGCGAGATACCCCTCGACGCGCGCGGCTACCGGTGTCACATCGGCCCGCACGTAGGCATCGTCAGTACTCTGCACGTCGTGCCCGGACAAAGCCGGATACGACGCTGCCATTACAGCAGCCAGAAGTACGGCAGACACCAGAATGATGCGCTTCACGGTTCGCGCCCGAGTCGTTCCGTGAGGCCGTCCGAACAGTAATGCCCATCTTCCTTTGCGGCCGTGACGGGCGGTACGCGCCGGATCACCGTCCACGTCCGCTTTCGAGCGTCGAATCATCAAACAAGCTCCGATATAATTACCAAGTGGTAATTATATCGGAGCCGCAGGCCAAGTCAATCAAGCACCGTCTGACGCCCCTTTCGGACGATGGCGACTCCGGCCGCGCCGCCAGGCTTTTCTCGCAGGGGTTGACGTAGTGTGATCAATGAAATATCTTCGAATGTAGATATAATGCGGAGGCAGCGTCGAATTGGGTGACAGCCAGACTGAAACAGGAGCGCGATCGCGACAGCGTGGGCGCCGTCGTCGGGATATGCCCGACGGGCGGCAGGCTCTCGTGGACGCTGCGACATGTGTTTTTGCGGAACGTGGATACGAGGCTGCGGATTTGCGCACCATCGCCCGCGTCGCCGATGTCGATCCAGGCCTCGTTCGTATCCATTTCGGCAGCAAGGCTGGTCTTTGGGAGGCGTGTGTGGGCGCTATCGTGGCGCAGGCCGCACCAATGATCTCGGAAGTCAGGCAGATCGTATCGGATGCAACGGCTCCGGTGAGAGTGCGGTTGAGCATCCTGATTGGCCGTTATGTCGGCTTCAGCTTTGCACATCCGGAAGTTCGCCAGTTCGTTGCGCAGCATGCGTCCGAAAGCGCCGAAAGGGCGGCACTCCTTACCGAGCGGCTGGTCCGGCCATCCTACGAGGCCAGCCTGCCGCTTATCCAGGCCGGCATCGACGCTGGGGTCATACGTGTGCGTCATCCCGCAGCGTTCTTTGCGTTGCTTAATAACGCTGTAAACCAGCCACGCGCTGCACCTGTGCTGTTGCATCAGCTCTGTCTGGATATTGCGCCAGAAAGCGTCCAGGAACTGCTGACAGCCAGTCTTATCGAGGCCTTTCTCCATGCGCCTGAGTCTTCGCCGTCTTCCTGATAAGAGGCTCAGGACGGCTTCACCCTTCAAGGAACTTCGCCATGACGTCACCCGCCCGAATTGACACCCATCAGCATCTGATTCCACCCGCTTATCGCAAATTGCTGGATGAGCGCGGCTTGACCGCGGGAGGTTGGCCTACGCCGCCGTGGGACCCTCAGGCGGCCATTGATATGATGGACAGGGAGTCGATCGCTATCGGTATTCTTTCCCTGAGCGCACCGGGTGTCCACCTGGCTGGCGACGAGGAGGGGCGTACCCTGGCGCGTCAGGTGAACGAGTATCACGCAGAGCTGGTCAAGCGGCGGCCCGATCGCTTCGGCCAGTTCGCCTGCATACCGCTGCCCGATGTCGAGGGTGCGGTTACCGAGGCCGTGTATGCGCTCGACGAACTACACGCCGACGGTGTGGTGCTGCTATCCAATGCTGCGGGGAAATATCTGGGAGATCCGGATTTCGAACCTTTGTGGGCCGAACTCGATGCACGCTCGGCTGTTGTCTTCATTCACCCGACGGAACCGCCGATCCAGATGCTCAAAGGACTGCCGAGCCCCTTGCTCGACTATCCCTTCGATACCACGCGCACTGCAGTCCACATGGTCGCCAACGGGGTCATGAGTCGGCACACGCGGATCAAGGTGATTCTGTCGCATGGAGGCGGATTTCTGCCTTACGCAGCCTACCGGTTTACGGGTGCTGCGCAATTCAACCCCGGAGTGACGCCCGAGGGGATCATGACCGACATGAAACGTTTTTACTTCGACACCGCGCTGTCCTCGACTCCGACGGCATTACCGTCGTTGCTAGCGTTCGCCGATCCCACGCACATCACGTTCGGCAGTGATTTTCCGTTTGCGCCATCCAGCCATCAGTTTAATGCCGCGCTGGACGCGTGGCCGCTGGATGAAAAGCTGCGGTACGCGATCAATCGCGGTAATGCCGAGAAGCTGTTTCCGCGCCTTGCGGCGACTGCCTGACCCAATTCGGCTCACAGGATCGTACCGCCAGGGGCAGGAATTCTGGCACTTCCTTCCAAGAGTGCCGGGATCCCTCGCCGCAAATATCCCGTGTATGGACGGGGCGACGCGTGATAGGGTGCGGCGCTGCAGCTTCATTGTCCGTCTTCCGGGGAAGTTTCCAGCGGAAGTGGGTGCGTTTCGCCGGGTGCGTTCAAGCGGATGAGGTTGCAACGTCGCCGTAGTGGTGGCCATCGGGCTTTCATATCGTCCCTCCTGCAACCACATCTCTGCGCGTCAGAAACTGAGTGCTCTTCCGTTGCTCACAATCGTGTCGAAACAAACACGCTCCGGTGGCAAGGTATCCCTGCACGGGATACGCGTGTCGTGTTTCGACCGCAGCGCACTAGTTAGAGGTTAATCCGTCGATCCATGGTCACGCGCTCCTTCATCCCCAACAATCGTCAGATATGGATTGTTCGGTGGAAACTCAGCAAACAGAGTCACGGTTTGAATCAGGAGGTAGCCATGTAGTCGACGCGTCTTTCGTGGCCCTTGTACTTGGCATATCCATATGTTCAATCCGTCAGGACGCTTGCGGTGAAGTTGCAGCCTCTCAAACGATTTCTGTACCCACTGCCAGTCTTGCTGTTTCGCTTGTCTCGCCAGGACTGCGACCCAAGGATATTCCTGTGCATAGCGCTGGAATATCCCCGGGCTTACCAGGTATGCTGAGTTAGAGACCGTATGCACAAGTGCTTTGGCTTCGTTAATGATGAGCCGACGGGAATGGATGCCATGCCTTAGCCACTCGACGAAATGCTCACCGGACGGAACTCCCAGAAGTTTGACATGTGTCTCGGAAGTGGGGGCGATCGGCGAGTCAGTCGAGGCGGTTTCAGATTCGATGTCCTGCGGCGCTTCCCGTGCAACGGCTTGAGGTTGGTCTACTACGTCACTGTTCGTATCGAGTAGTTCCAGAAGAGAATCAAGGTCTTCGCCTTGCACAGCTGCGGTCGGCTGCGTACACGTGGGAACTGATTCGATGGTATATGCCGACCGCGAAGCCGCCTCCTTCTCAGTCGGAACTGTAACTGCAGGCCCGGTGGTGGTGACTGTTCCCGCAAACGGCGCCGGTCGTTCGCTTCCCTCCCAGATAAGAGTTGGTGCCAAACGCAAAAGTGTAAAGGTATGCGACCAGCCGGCGTCGCTGCTAATTGTTCCGCGCCAGATTGCTTTACCGTCGGCCGTGGGCTGGAGCACGCCGTGGTCCTGTAGCACATTAAATACGGCCGTGTTGCTGGAAGGGATGCCCTCGATACCCTGCGACAGCAGATATGCACGCAGTTTGTCAGAGACGGTCTTGCTGACCAGCCACAGAGCATCCTGGGTCAGCCAGCCGTCCGAAGCCTGGGGCTGATTCAGCTTCAACTCCTCTTTCAGCAAGTAGCGCAGTCCTTCGAGCAGCTTACGTTGTAGCGCGTGTTTCGGTGCGGCCATGGCCTTCGCCGGATCGCCGCCGAGGGCTTGGGCGACCGATGCCTGGTCAGCCTGGATGACCAACTCACCAAGGACACCAGCATGTTCGTACTGCCCGGCTAACACGTACAGCAGCGCCGCCCACAGGTCGGGATAACCACTGAGCCAGTCGAAGATCGTCGGATCGAGCAGGTGGACGTACAGCAAGCCGGTGGCGGCGCTGTGTAGACGGTACTCTCGCTCAGGCCGGTAGCGGAAACGATAGGGGCGACGGAGTGGGCCGTGCCAGGGGTGCCAGACTGTGCCGTCGCCATACTCGACGTGCAGATCGACGGCTACCTTGCCGACGTCGTGCAGCAGCGCTGCATAGGCAGCGCCGGCCGTCCACGCCTCGGCTTGGACAGCTTGAGCTTCCGGCGTGGCGCCGGCAGGTAGCAGATGGGACTGCCGCAGTTTCAGCGCGTAGGCCACGATCTCCAAGCCGTGATCCAGCATGCCCCCGGGATAGGCGTGGTGGTGGCTCTCCGAGGCGGGAAACTGCTGGACTAGCTCGGCGTAGCGTTCCAGCGGCGCGCGGTACAACGTGATGAACTGGCTGCGCGAGACCGAGGTACGTTGCCAGATGTGTTCCAGCAGCCGTTGGCGCCGCGGTGTCGCTAGCAGTGACGAGACCGGCTCCGGCCGTGTCAGCCCTTTGGACGGCTCGATGGGCGGTGCCGGTGGCGCGCTGGCGATCGGCGGAACCTTTTTACGCTGGAACAGCGAGAGCATGGCGAATCCCGGTGGCGAACTGGAGGGGGAGCCTTTTGGCCTTTTCGGGTAGGGCCTTTCCCCTTGCCACCCGTTCCCTTGTCCCTTGCCAGCCCTTTGGCCTTCAACCTTTTGGGGTATAGGGCGGCCGGGAAGATAGTTCCACCGTCAATGTGGGGGCGCCAATGCCGGTTTGCGGGCGGAAGGCGAGCTGTGACAGCCCTACGATGGGTGGATTTTCGGATTCAGGAGGACGGCGTGGGACCGTATATTGACATGGTAAGGAAAATTTCTTACCATGCAGGCACAGCTTTCAGGAGAGCCGCCATGCCTGCCATTCACGAAGTTGCCACGCTGACCTCCAAAGGTCAGATCACGCTGCCCAAATCCATCCGGCAAGCCTTGGGCGTGGACACCGGCGGCAAGGTTGCGTTCGATCTGCGCGACGGCGAAGTCGTCGTCACCCGTGCTGACGCCGAGCATGAAGACCCCGCCATTGCTGCATTCCTGAATCTGCTGGCCCGCGACATCGAAGCAGGCCGGAACGTTCGTGGATTGCCGGAGGATCTGGCTCGCACGATGTTGGAGCATGCCGGCCACAAGGTGGTTCTGGACAATGATTTCGATGAGGACGTGGAAATCTGATGCAACAGCATGGTTGGACACTGTTGTTCCACGACAACCTGATCGAGCAGTTGATGAAGCTGCGTGCGGCCGTGCTGCGCGCGCAAGAGAACGACCTGGGCGGCTTCGAGTCTAATGCCAACGTCAAGTTCTTCCGGGCCTTGGTTCAGTTGATACAAGACGTGGTGCCGAGCGACCCCTCTCGCGACGAATATCGTCAAGGCAACACTATGGGACCGGCGTATCGCCACTGGCGACGGGCCAAACTTGGAAGGCGGTACAGGTTGTTCTTCCGGTACGACTCGAAGGCGAAGATCATCGTGTATGCCTGGGTTAACGACGAGCAGACCCTGCGGTCGTCCGGTAGCAAGTCCGACCCATATGCCGTGTTCGAGAGGATGCTTGGACGCGGAAATCCGCCAGACGAATGGAACGCATTGGTACAGGCAAGCAAGCAGAATTGGAGCAAGCTGGAATAGCACGCAAGTATGTAGCAGGTGACGACCATGAGCACGAAAACCTATCGCAGCAATGCAGAACGCTTTGGCCACTGGCTGGGTGGGATGTTGCGTGCCTATGCGCGCCGCGAGCGTCAAGCCACGGCCTGGTTGGTGACTCGGGGTATGCCTGCTGGCGGTGCCGCTGCTTTGCTGTGGGTCTTCAAACTAGGTGTTCTGGCCATCCTGTTCTATGTTGCTTTCTGGTTCGCGCTGCTGATGGTATTTGCCGTTGTGGCTGCTTGGGCTGCGAAGCGCTCTGATCCAAATCAGGAAGAGCCACAGACTGAGTGGAGAGAAGGTCCCAATGGCTTCGGACTCTACGACAAGAGCGACTGGCGGATTGACCCGCACGCGTCCGACCATGATTGAACGAAGATCACTTCTTCGATGCAGCGCCCATCAGCGTGCTTGAACTGCGGCCGCCTGCACCCTTGGCATCTGACGTGCCGGTGGACAATCCCTGTACAAAGTTTCCTGCACGCACTCCAACCCAGCCTAGCGCAGTCACCCAGAACCCCGGCAGCACGATGAACATTGTCGCCATGACGAAGTTCAGCAGCATGTCCCCGAAGGTATTGTTCAGACCGATCAGGGGGTCAAAGTTCGTATGCGGGCGCCCGGCACCGAACCCCCAACCGTAAAGCGCATCGAGAATCGTGCTGTCAATCCAGCGTGCGAGCTGGAACCAGAAGTCCACGAAAAACAGCGCGAATTCGACGCAGCTCACCGTCACCATCGCCTTCAACTCGTAAGTGCCGATTACCAGAACCAGCGGGATGCAGATGACGAGTGCCATCTTCAGGAACGACAGCACCATCGGCAGCGCCTCGCGCACCACGTCCATGGCCGGGAAGAAACCCAGCGAGCCGACCGCCAATCCCACATCGCCTGCACCACGCGTCGTTACGTTCGGCAGTGTCATGTCGATCTGGCCACCGTAGTCCGTATAGACCTGTCCCTGATTCATCTTCTGCTGTTGGGGCGAGACGATGGCGCGGATCACCGAGTCATCGACCTCGGCCTGCGACAGGAAGCCGGCCCACTTCCCGATGCGGGTCAGCAAGTCCGGATCGACCTGAGCCAGCAAACGGCTGTGCAACCCCTGATCGCCTTCTGACCACCACTGCCGGCACGTCGGATACCCGCCGCCGCTATCCACCTGAGCCAGTCCGGCGTCGCGGGTAGTGTCGTAGGGCCAGGCCGCGCGTGCCGTGCTCGAATGGTAGGTATCGTAGAAGCCACCCGTGTTGAGAAAATAGTTCGAGCCGATCCAGGTCACGTCGTTCATCTGCGTGTCCGACAGCGTTGGCCGGTTCATGAACAGCTTGGCCCGCGACGGTCCATAGCAGTCGTGCGTGAAGTCGGCGACCTCTTGAGCCAGCACCGGGTCATTGATGCGGGTAGCGTCCACGTCCATGCGGATCTGCCGTAGGTCCGTGCCACACGGAATCGCCGCTACCGCGGCCCCCGTGACGGCTTTCGAGATTGCGTGCATGAAGAACCACCAGACAGGAACCAGCGCGCTCTGGTTATTGAGCGCGGTATACGACGTGCCCCAGCCCGTGTCTGCCGGCTGCGGGACGTTGACCTGGCATTGCTGCGACCGGCTGGTGTCGAACTGGATCGTGGACAGGCTCACCGGAATAAACGGAATGCCGGCGAACATGATGACCACGATCGCCACGAACACCCGGTTCTCGATACGCATCGAGGACAGGACTCCCTTGTTGCCTTCGTCAGCGCCCTCGGCCCGCGCACGCAGCCATTCCTGGATCACGATGGCGAGGAACGGCAGTGCGAACACGCCGCTGGCAACGAGGATGTTCCAGATGCCATTGTTGACGATCCAGCCCACCAGAGTCAGGTAGTACTCCAGGTAGTCGGTCGTATAGAGCGTCATGTCTGCCTCCTCCTAGCCGTGTTGCAGCCAGGCGCTGCCTTCCATGAGCACGATGGCCGCCACGGCGGCGACCTCAATGCGCAGGAAGCGCTGGCGCGTCTCGCTGGTGGCTTCGCGCTGTTGAACCCGTCGACGCATCCACCACCAGCCCCAGGCTGTGCCCGCGTACAGGCACAGTCGCCAGGCCAGAAAGACGACGGCATGCGTGCCCAGCCAGTGCTCCCAGCCGTCGACGCCGCCGACGATGCGGATGCCGGCCAGATTGACCAGCACGGCCGCACTGATGACCAGCGCGCTCCAGAGCACCGCCAATCCGCTCCGGCGGTTGAACAGCCAGCCGAACCGCCATCCGTGCGTGCGCGTCATGGCGTGCCGCTCCGGGGCTTCTGAATCTGGTTCAGGCGGTCGGGCGTCGTATCGCCCTGGAAGATCGAGCGCGAACCGTCGGAGCGCGTGTTGTGGCGACCGATCAGGGTCATGGCCGAATTGGCCGCCAGTTCCCTCCGCAGCTCCAGCTCCGTCTTCAGGTTGTTGATCTCCTGTTCCAACGTGGTGTTCTCCGAATCTACTGCCTTCACCGCCAGATCGTTGGCAGCCACGTTCGGTTCCTTCGCGCCGGTAAGCAGCGTGCGCTGCAACAGTAGAGCCTTCTCCAGCACACTCGACAGCGCCACTTCGGAGGCCAGGCGCTTACCGAGCATGTCCTGATCCGGTTCGTCGCGTAGCGCCTCGATCACGCCGCGCGTGACCGGCAGCGAGTTGCTGCTTGCCGCGTCGAGGTTGGCCGGCGTCGTCGGCTCGGCCCCGGTAACCAGGTCTTGCAGCGCCTTGAGCTTGGTGTCGTACTCTTCCTGGATCAGCGGCGTCAGCCCCACGCCCGGCGTGGTCTGCGTTTTCGTGCAGCTTTCGCAGGTCTGCTGTTCGCGCTCGCCGAGCACGCGCGTCGCCCAATCGGAGGCTGCCTGCGGCGACGACCAGGTCTGGCAGGTCAGCCGGTTACCGCAGGTCGTGGTGTCGATCGAGGAAGTATCGGTAGCGCTGCGCCCGTTGAGCAGGTTGTAACCGGCGCGCGTGACGTCACTGACGACCTTGATCGAACGCTGGCCGCTGCCTCCGGCATTGCTGCCGCCGACCCACGGCACGCCGTTGTTGCCCTTGCTGGTCTCGGCCTGTTCGACTGCGGAGACGGCATCGGCGCTGCCGACTGCTTGTTTGAGCGCCATGCCTTCGGCGAGCTGGTCCCAGCTCGCCTGGCCGCCGGCCATGTCTGCCATGCGGTTGGCGATGGCGCGGCAGGTCATCTTGCTGCGGTCGAAATCCAGCCGTGCCTGCAGGATACCGTTGGTCAGCAGGTTGTAGAGGCCCGGATCGGCGCGCTGGATGATGAGCGCGGGCAGCGACGCCACCGCGCTGGTGGCGTTCTGGATGACGCTGCTCATGATCGTCTGGAAACCGTTGGTGACGCCGTTGAGCTGGTTTTGCAGCGTGGTCGACAGGTTCATGTCGCCGCAGATTAGGTTGCTGTTCCAGCCCAGTCCCACGCCGAGACTCTGCATATTTCCCGCACCGCCCATGGACACGGCGCGGCCGCCGCCGACGCTGTAGAGCACGTCGTCGCCGATCACGCTGCCGTTGACGCTGGCGCCGTTGCTGTCAATGCGGGTTTGCTGCGCCCAGACCACGCTTGTCACCAGCACCGATCCGGCGACTGCGAGCAAGCTCCGCCAGAGGTAGAGCCTCGCGCGGCAGGCAAGATTCGTCATGCGCATGTTCATCGACAGGCCCTCACATGAAATCGGTGCTGCCCAGGAACGTCTGACCACGACGCTGGCAGCAGGCATACGGACGCCACAGCGCCCAGGCGTAGTCGCCCTGCGTGGTTTGCACATGCACGTTGCTGTTGGGGAACACGGCGCAGGTGGTCGAGAGCGTCGGCGTCAGTTCCTGCCACTTTCCCGTCGAGGCGTCACTTTCGATCAGTGCGCCAGCCGGCCAGTAGCCGTCGTGCGCGCTGGCAAGCAGCGGCTGGTAGACGTGGATCTGGCCGCTGCGCGTCACCACGTCGCCCGCGCGCTGCGCGATGACGGCACCACTCTTGTAGTCGTCGGTCTGGTGCAGCAGTCCGCCGCGCGGATAGACGGTGCCCCACAGATTCATCGTTAGGCGACCACCGATCTCGCGCATGCCGGGAATCAGCGCCTCGGGGTAGACTGCCTCGGGCACGTCGTAGCGCCAAGCCACCGTATCGAGTGTGCTCAGCAGATACGGCATGAAGGCAGTGCCAGCGCCGGTGCAGGTATAACCGAACTGGCTGGCGTACCGGGCGAAGACCGCAGCGGCCGGATGACCGATCACGTCGGCATTCTTGAACTTGGCAAGGTTGTTTTCGCTGCCTTGGTTGGTCGTGCCATCACCACCGGCTTGGGCGGTCGGGTTGGGCAGGCTCATGGGCCGCATTTCGATCCACGGATTCTCGCCTGTGTTCGAGTAGCTCGACACCACAGCATCCGGGATGTAATGCCGCACCTTGACCGAGGTAAGGACCGTGCAACCGCCCAAGCCACAGCTAAGCCAGTAGCAGATGCCGACGACGCGGTATTGCAGGCAGTCCGGCGACAGCACCGAGGCGATGATGGTCGCGGTGTTCACCGCGAACGTCGAACCGGCGGCGCCCAGCAGCAAGGCCGCAATGACGGCCCGCATTCGGTGGGTCGGGGCAAACAGTCCACCGCTCATGGTTGGGTACTCCGGTAGACATGAATGCGGTCGACCGCACGGGTGACGTCGGGCTCGCCATAGACCACATAGCGGTGATCGACCACGACGGCAGGAACCTTGGCGACGCCCAGCCCCCAAGCGTCGGCGATCCCCTGATAGGCATCGGCAAGTTGCCGCTGCAAACCTGCACCGCCTTGAGCGAGACGTTGCCGGACGATGGCTTCGGCTTGCGCGGGATCAGCCGGAAGCTGTGCGCCGAGTGCGGCCTCCAGGTTGGCTGGTGCATCGAGCAGCACCACACGAATGCCGTTCGCGTTGCTCACTGGATGCTGCGTGTCGGTGAAGGCGATGACGTCAGCGGCTTGCGCGGATGAGAACACTAGCGCCGCGCACAGCCCGATCGCGCTGCAAAGCGCGCTGGCCGGATGTAGGGATGACAGGAATGAGAACGAAGGCATCATGGCACGCGATGGAGGGACGACAGGCTCAAGTCAATCGCAGGGTTGCTTGGCTCTCCAGCAAGAAACCGAATAGCGGGATTGCCGCATTCAAGGCGGTGATGCCGTCGCGCTGGTGTCGTGACCACTGGCAATCCAGTCGATCGCCGACAGTAAGGCATCCCCCTCGACGGGACCGGGCAGCAGAATCGTCTTGCCGGACTGGCGATCGCGCACTTGCAGGGTTGGCGTGGCCTTGATGCCGAGCTTCGCTGCCTCGGCAGCTTGATCCCGAATGGCAGAGTCGGGACGGTCGCTGCCGAGGCAGCGCTGCACATCGGGCGTGAGGTCGGGGTAAGGCACATCGGGCGGCAGGCCCTGGCCGTCGCCGCGGGTGTGCGTGTAAATCCACGCCACGGCTTTCCAGAAGGCGTCATGCCCGCCGATCTCGCCCGCACATTCCGCGATCCGCGCCTCGGCTGTAGCCACAGGATCGTGCATCGTCAGCGGCAGGTGCCGCCACTGCCAGTTCACTTCGGGATGGGCGTCGATCCAGCCTTTGAGCACCGGGAAGTAGGCCCGGCAGTACGGGCACTCCAGATCAGCGAATTCGACCACCGTAAAGCGGGCATCGGCACGACCATAGACCCATGGCGGCCCAGCGGGAGCTGGGGACTGCGTATCGGTCGACGCGGCCGATAGAGGTGTGGTGCTCGATGCCGCCTCACGCGTCGTCGTGTGGTGAGCTGCCCACCAGCCGGTGGTACCCAACAGAACAACCACGGCCAAGCCGGCCAGAACACGCGGACCAAATGGCACGAACGAGTGCTTGCGCATGGTGTTCTCCTTTCAAGCCAACGCATCGCGGGGGAGCGAGGCAATACCCCGCGCGCGGTCGATCTTCTCGGCCACCCTGACTGCCGCATCCAGTTCGCTGATGCCGTACTGTTGCATCAACTCGAAACGCTCGGCCTTCTCCTCCGGTTCGGTCATCGCCATTGCGAGGTAGAGGCTCGGCGGCACGGCGCGGAACAAGACCTCCATTGACTTGGACAGGATCACGCCCTCGCTGAACTTGCCGGCCTCCTTGCGGGCCGACAGCATCAGCGCCTTCTGCGACGGATTCAGTTCGCGGAAGCGTGCGATCTTCTCGACTTCGTCCGGGGGCATCGATAGGCAGATCCACCACTCGATCATGTTGAGCATCGGCTCGGCCGCCTTCGGCAAGTCGTCCAGATTCTGCGTAGCCAGCCAGAACCACGCGCCGAGCTTTCGCCACATCTTCGTGATCTTGACCACGTATGGCGCGAGTAGCGGATTCTTGGTGATGATGTGCCCTTCGTCGGTGACGTTGATGATCGGCCGGCCGAGGAACTGGTCGCGCTCGGCGATGTTGTTCACCGTGTTGATGAGGCTGATGTACGCGATGGAAAGCTGCGCGTTGTAGCCCTCTCGCGCGAAGGTCGCCAGATCGACGACCGTGATGTCGGCTTCCGGCCACGGCGTGCCGGGCCGATCGAACATCTCGCCGTCGACGCCCTGGCAGAACAGGTTCATCGCGTCGGCCATTTCCAGCAGGCGGGTGCGCCGCATTTCCGGCAGCGTCGCGTCGTTGCCTCGCTCGCGCAGCGCGTCGCACACGTCGCGCGTGAGCACTGGGCGCTGATCGGCTACGCAACGCTGCGCGGCGTCGAGGATGCACTGGCGGATCAGGCTGCGGTCGGCGCGCGTCATCCGCGCTTCTTCCTTGTCCTCGCCGCCAGTAATCATCATCCGCGCAGTGATCTCCAGTTCACCGAGCACGTCGCGCTGTTCGTCGCCTTCGGTCGTGGCATCGGCCTCCTGTGCCTCGTCCAGCGCATCGGCATCGAGCGTCTGCACCTGGCTCGGCGTGGCGACAAGGCGCCACGCATCGGCAAACGGTGCGAGGCTCACGCCGGAGCCGGGTGCGAGCTTGACCCGGTGCACCGACAGACCCAACCGCGCCGCGAAGTCGCCGAATAAGCCGAACGAGTTGCCGGCCTCTACGATGAAAAGGCGGGGACGATAGATCGCGGTAATCTGGTTCAGGATGTTGTTGAGTGTGGCGCTCTTGCCGGAGCCGGTCGGCCCGAACAGGAACAAGTGCGCGTTCATTTGCCGGTCGAGACGGTTCAGCGGATCGAACGTGATGGGGCCGCCGCCGCGGTTGAAAAAGGTGATCCCCGGATGGCCCGTGCCTTGGCTGCGGCCCCAAACGGGTGCAAGGTTCGCCGCATGCTGTGCGAACATGAGTTGCGTGTACCACTGGCGCTTGTCGGCGGACGGATCGAATACCGCAGGCAACCAGCGCAGATAGCTATTGAGCGGCGCGACTTCGTCTTCCTCGCGCACCGGCTGCACGCCTGCGTTGAGCATGACGTTGACCAGTTGCAGACCGCGTGCATCGAGTTCGTCCATGTCGCGCCCACGCAGGTAGAACGCTACCGCACCACGGTACAGTTTGTGGGCGCTGCCGATCAGGCTGCGGACCTGTTGCACGTCCTGCCGGGTCTGCTCGGACGCGAGCGTTTCGCCGACCGACTTCTTGCTCAGGTGGTTGAGATGGGCTTCGAGCACATCCTGCGGCGTGGCGACGAGCGTCAGGCACAGCACCGTGTCCTCGGGCATCTGGTCCATCAGCGCATTGAGCGCGTCGCCCTTGCGCGTCTCGCCGGTCAGATGGCCGGTCGCCGGTGGCGTGCGCAGCCGATCCATCGAGATGACCCGATGCGGCATGCCGTCGAAGAGCCAGGTGCCGTTTGGCAGGTCCGAGTGCGGCTGGCCGAAGAACAGCCGCTGCGCGAAGTCGGTGCCGCTGGCCAGCTCGATTTCGCCATCCTCGTGTTCGTCCGGGTAGCGGGTGAGCGCGTAGAAACGCTCCCGATCCTCTGGCGTGTCGCCGAGCAGCGTCGGTGCCGGATTGAACCAGCGCAGCAGCCAGGCGTGGATGGCGGCTGCGTCAAGGTGCCTGGCCTTCACCCCTGCATTCGCTAGACCGCCCATGAGCCGGTCGCAGATGGTAGTGAGTGCCTGCTCGGGCGTCTGGCCTCGACGGGCGTTGGCAACTGTGGGCGTGCGCCGGTAAACAACCATGCGCACGCGCTGCACCTGGCCGCGCCACGGCAGGCGCGTGACGGTCGTGTCCTCGAACAGACCGCCGGGCTTGGCGATCGCGCGCAGGTGATGCGCGAAGAACCGAAGGTAAAACGCGCTGAAAGCGCTGTCCTGCGCGCGGGGTCGCAGATAGGTCTGCAACGTGCCCAGATAATCATTGAAGTCCGGTTCGTCCTGTGCGTAGAACTGCACCACCCACGGATGCTCGTCGAACTCGTCAAACGAGTCCTGCAAGGCGTTTTCCACCGCGTCGCGGGCCCGCCACAGCCAGGTCATCTCGCGGCCCTCAGTGCCGATCGGCAGCAGCTCGAAAAAAGCGGCGACGGATTGCCCGTCGTCCAGCAGCATGCTCTTCGAGCCGGGCAGGTATTCGGCCCAAGGCAATAGATCGACGAACGACGGCGCAACGTCGTAGAGCGCCTCGACGTCGGCCTGGGTCGCCGGCTTGCGCTTGCCACGACGCAAGGCCTCGCCAGGCGCGGGAATCCCATGCGCGTTCAGCGTGGCAACGTGCCGCTCCCACGCATCCGGCACGCCGGCCACGGTGCCGGCGCGCGGGACGGTCTTGCGCGGCCAGGGCAGCGACCACCGCATCAGTAGTCCTCCAGCCGTTCGCCCGGCATCGCGTACTGCACGCGCTGATACAGCGGAAAGACAGTCGTGTAGCCGGGCACCGGCACCGGGTCGGTGCCAGCCAGGTGCGGGAACACGTACATCATGAGGTCGGGGTTCGGCAGCCGATGAAACTGGCGGTAGATTTCGTTGGTAGCGTTGCGCGTGTAGGCCGCATTGGCGGCGGGTGCGTTCTGCACGTCGGCGTCGGTCAGCGGGCGGCGTAGCCCCTGGCGCGCATCGAGCAACTGGCGTGCGGCCTGGCCGCCGCCCGCGCTGCCGCCGGTCTCCTGGTTCCACACATCGAGCATCGTGCTGTCGCCGTGCGGCAGCAGCTTCTCCTTGCTGGTCGCGCAGCCACCAAGCGCGATCAGCATTGCGACGGCCAGCAGGCCGGTCGCGGCATCAGTCCAGATCCGGCGCATGGGCTTCTCCGATACGATGGTTGACCCGACGACCCTTGGGGTCGTAGTCGATGTTGAGAGGATGGTCGAGATGCACGGCGACCTTGGCGCCGGGCTGCACGTAGATCGCGGCGAACGCCTGGCCGTAGAGCTTGTTGACCCACTGCGACATCTGCTCCACGCCACCGGCGAGGATGCGGCCCATTGCCTCGTTGCCCGAGATACCCACGGTGCCGAGCGTCTGGCCGTTGCCGCCGCTGACGAAGGAGTAGTTGTTGTCGCCCTTGGGGATGAGCGCTGCCGCGCCCGCGCCAGCGGCGGTGATGAGCGCCTGCGAACCGAGGTACTGCTCGGCATTGCTGCGCCGCTCGCCGGACACGCACGGAATACCGTAGGGGTCGCTGATCCAGCCGAGGGCGCCCTGAATGGTGTTGGTGCTGCCGTTCTGGCTGCTGCTGTTGCTGGTGTTGCCGTTGGCGTTGCCCGAGTCCTCTGGTACGGTGCGGATCGTGCCGTCCTGGAACACGAAAGTGACCGAGCGAATCTGTCCGCGCACGCACGAGAGCGTCCAGTCGCCCGAGGCGGTGCCGCTGACCACGGCGCCGGCCACATCGGGAATGTCGATGCCGTTTGCCGTGAGGTTGTCCGGGCCGATCAGCACCTTGAACGGATACGGGTCGTTGACGGTTCCGTCGATCGGCACGCGGCCGATTAGCGCGGTCATGGCGACCGAGCCCATCAGCGTGGCGTTCGTTGGTACGGTGTAGACCGGCTTCGCGGGCCTGCCAACGGCCTTATCCCCGGCATCGGCCACCGTGTCCGCCGCGTTGTCGAGCGTCTTCTGCGCGGGACCGAAACTGGTCGGAAAGCTCGGCCCCTTGCCGTTGTTGCCGTTCTTCGTGTCGGGCTTGGTATCGTCGGGCTCCACCCAGCGCGTGCCGCCAGAGCTGGCACTGAAGTTCTTGCCGTCGCCGTCCTGAAGTCCAAGGCCGACCGGTAGATCGGCCTGATTGCCCTTGCCGGTGAGACCGTCCAGGCGCTTCTGCACGTCCTGCAACAGGCCCTGTGTCTGCTGACGGTCGCTGGAGACCTGATCGCGGTCCTGTTGCAGACGGCTACGCTCGCCGTCGAGCGCACTCTGGATGCGCTGGTCGATCGCGCTCTCGCGGGCGCGCAAGCGGTCGTTTTCGGTCTTGGCGTTCTTGTTGTCGTTGAGCGAGGTCTGCAATTCGTTGCGCAGTTGCTTGACCTGCGCGACCAGCGTGGCGACAGTATCGCGTGGCGTGTCGCCCTCGATCCCCAGCGCCTTCATTTCTTCGGGTGTGAGCTGGCTGGCCGCCGTCGGTGACGAAGACTTGGTGCCCGAACTACCGGAAAAGAGCTTGATGCCGACGAGCACGATGACCAGCGCCATTGGGATCATCAGCCACTTGAGCAGGCCGTTACTTTTCATCGCGACCTCCTTCGGCCTGGCCGGCCGCCGCCGCGGGCGGCAGGTTCACCATGGGGTCGATGGGCGCGACCGCCGGCAGTAGCGACTCGGCCAGGCCGTGGCTGCGGGTAACCAGATAGAGCACGGTGGTATCGGTGGATTGCCCCGCTGGTCCCAGGGTCGGGTGCTGGAACGTCGCCGCCACGAAGTCGCCCTGAAGCGCGCGCGGATCGAGGTCGAGCCAGCGACCGGCGGTATTGGTGAGTTGCACCGCCGTCACCCACTGGTCTTCGAGCCGCCACGCGCCGAGCGCGCGCGCTCGCACGGGCAGCGTCGGCAGCAAGGTGTCCAGGGCAAGGCCGCGGCGCAGGTTGGCCCGTCCGATGCCGGCGATCGGCTCCACCGTGCGCAACGGCGCGTAGAGGTTCTGCGCGGCGTAGCGTGTCAGCACGACGGGAATCGGCGTCTCGCGCGTGGCGACGGGCTTGCCGGACGTGCCAGAGCTATCGTCGGCATCGTCTGCTGGCGTCGTGACCTTGCTGCCGTACCGCGTCGTGGGGGCTTCGTCTTCTACGATGCGCACCGGCTCCAGCGGAGTTTGGCTGTCTTTTGCCGGCGTGGCGGCAATGTCGATCAGGATCAGCGCGCCGGATTCCACGTCCTGCAACTGCAACCGGGTCGGCGCGATTGCGTCGCTCGCGCGCAGATAGATCGCACCGCCCGCGCTTTGTACGCGCAGGTGGTCGGCGATGTCCGGTGTCACGCCAACGCGCACGTTGCGGTCGATGAACACCACGCGCTCCTGACCGACGACGAGCGGTACGGCTAACGGCAGGCGTGCCCAGTGCAGGATTTCGACAGCATGGCCAATGGAGGCAAGCCCCAGGCTCAGGGCGACGCCGGCCAGGGCCGACAGGACAAGGCGCTTCATGGGGTGTCTCCCTGTGGGTGGTCCGCCGTAGTGGTGGTGACCGGCGAGCTAGCAGGCGTGGCGAGCGGCCCACTGATGGGCGTGCTGGCCGGGGTTGGAGCCGGCGCGGCTTCGATGCGCTGCGGCGTGCCCGCGTAGCAGTCGAGCGCGAGGCCGAACGGGTTGTGCTCAGGATCGATGTCCATGCGCACGACCTTCAACGGATAGCGCACGAGCGCACGCTTGACCTGGTCGCCGCCGTAATACTCGTCCGCAGTCACGTCGAGCGTCACGATCCAGTCGTTGTTGGAGATGACCTTGACGCGCGTGGCCGGGTCGTCGCCATAGCCTCGGCCGGGAATCTCGTAGATGCCACGCACACGCTGACGCAGTTCGCCGTTGCTGCGCCGGTATTCGTAATCCTGTTGCAGGAAGGCGCGGCAACCCGGCGTGAGATAAGCCGACAGCGCGTTCAGGTTGCGCGGATAGTCTGCCTCGCCATCCGTGGGCCAGCGCTGAAGTTGTTGCCAGATGTAGAAACTGAAGGCATACACGCTCTCGGGAGGCACATCCCACCAGCGGCGCACGCTGCCCGAGCGCAGGTCGGGCGGGACGTGAATCGTGAGATTTTTCGGGGCACTCCACCAGCCGAAGGCGAGCAGCAGCGCCACCACAAACAGCGCGCCGGCCGCAAGCCGCAGCGTCTTGACATGCGCCTGCAGGTATTCGATCTCGTTGCGGAAGCGGCTCATGAAGCACTCCGGGCGGAAGAGCGTGCACTGGCCAAGCGCCGGGTGGTCCAGCAGCCCGAGCGGGTGATGAGGGTTCGTCCGCCCATCAGCGCCGCCAACGCTGGGTAGCGCAAGGCGAGCCACCACTGAAGCTGGCGGTAGAGCCAGGTATCGGGCCGGCCTCGTTTCTGCCGCCGCAGAAAGCCGCCACCGGCAAAGACGCCCAGCGCGATGCCGGCCACGATCAACGTCGGCACCATGGCGATGCTGCGCGTGACCCAGGCCAGCGGCAGGCCGAGCGCCAGTCCGGCCGCAGCCGACAGGCCGGTGCAGATCCACAGCTCGTCGGCGGTCAGCCCGCGCACGACCACCGGCTGGCGGTTCAGCCGGTGCGGCAGGAAAATGACGAGCCCGTCTTGCAGGCTTTCCGATGCGGCGGCCATGAGTCGCCGTCCTTACAGAACACCGGTGGCCTTGGTCAGCAGCCAGATGCCGACCACGAGCAAGATGGCGCCCACGGCCACCGTCAGGCCGAACTGTCCCCAGGTGGCGCGGCCGGTGTGGATTTCCGAATAGCGGGTGTAGGCGTGGTAGCAGACGCCGATGAACATCGAGGCGACGACGAGCAGCGCGATCAGCATCACGATGTCGTAGCCGTAGTTCTGGAGCGTCTGGATGATGCCGCTGCCCTGGCCGCGCGAGGGATCTTCCATGGTCGGCAGGCCGGCTGGAAACGCCGACAGCGGCATGGCGGCGAAGATCAGCGGGACGAATGGCGCGATGACGCGCGTGGCGGTGCGATGGAGAGTGAGATGAGTGCTCATGGCAGTACGGCCTTTCGAGGAATCAGGACAGGAGGAAGAAGGTCAGCACCACGTACATCGCGAGAAATCGCACGACGACACCGAGGAACTGACGTTGGGAGAGGCGTTGCTCGGCCCAGCCGACGTAGGCGGTTCGCATGGCCCAAACGCCCCACAGCAGGAGCACGGCGAACACGATGCTGAGCACGACCGTGGAGACAGCCGCGGGAGTGAAACCGCCGTTGGCCTGAAAGGCGGTGACTTGATCGGCGGAAGGCGTCATGGCTTCGACGCCTCCTTACCGTCGTCGGCACTACCGCGCACGTAGTCGCCCGCGAGAGGCACGGGATCGCGCGGCTGGGCGCGCTGGGGAACGAGGTAATCCTGCACGCCGGCGCGGACCCGCTTCACGTCCTCACGCAGACGTGCATAGTCGAAGTGGTAGCGGGCCCGCTCCTGGGGCGACACATCGGCCGCGTGCTCGGCGAGCCGGTTAACCAGTTCGAGCTGGCGCGCGAGCGCGGCGAGCTGCTCGCGCTCGGTCGCATCGTCTGCGGCGACAGCCGGTGGCAGTCCCGAAACGACGAGCAGCACCGCGGCGAAGGCGTGGCGCCAGGTCGGTGGGTAGCTGGAAAGGGAAGCCATCGTGCCGTGCTCCGGGGATGCGGATGGCACGATGCTGAGGTGGCGCGGAAACCCGCGCCGTAAACAATCGGGACTAGATCGCCACCGCTTTAGTCACGGCTGTATTCAATAGCCCTCGTCTTGAGTATCTTGGCTTTCTGAGATGCGCTCCATCAAAGGTACTTCTTGAAGGTTGCTGCTGCGATGTCGGTGGCGATCCCCAGCAGCGCGGCGGCGGGCAGGAGGATCAGCAGCGGATGCACGCTGACCGGCAGCGCCAGATACACCACCCACGGCAGCACTGCCAGCGGCATCAGGCTCGCTTTGGCGCGGTGGTAAATGAAGCCGGACTCCCGGCCAGCACCGAAGCGGCGCACGTCCCGGCGCGCGAGGCCGTCCACGAACCCGACGAAGGCGGCGAGCAGGAAAAGCGGCAGCGTCAGCATCAGCACGAAGAACCGCACCAGGAAGGTCAGCACCGTGTAGACGGACGCGATCAGATAGGCTTCCACATGCACGTAGACGAGCGCCATGTAATAGCGGAAGTCATGTGCTTGATTGCGGGTGCCGGCGCTCGCCTGCGCCGAGGCATTGCGTATCCATTCCAGCAGGCCACTTTTCACGAACAGCCAGTCGTAGGCGTGCTCGATCAGCACGTGCGCGGTGCGTCCAGGTTCCTGCACCAGCGCGCTGCGTGTGAAGTTGGCCGAGAACTGATCCAGCTCTTGATTGAGCATCGCCTGGGCGTGATGCCAACCCTCCTGCGGCCAGAAGAAGTGCATGCCGACGCACTCGATCAGGATGCAAAGCAACAGCGACCCGCACAGCACGCCGAACAAACGAAACGGTAGCGTGATGAGGCTGGCAACGGCTCCTTGCTGTTGCTGCTGCGCGCGCTTTGCCGCGACGGCCGGGTCGCTCACGATTCCGCCTCATCGGCGACAGTCGCCAACTGCTTGAAATCGCCCAGCAGATCGTCCGGCAATGCGCTTTCCTGCAAACCGGGTAAGCCCTGATTTTCCCACCAGTCGACGGCCTCGACATAGTGCTGTCGCATGTAGCCGGCCAATTCCTGCAAATCCTTCGGCATCACCTCGTCTGGATCGGGTGCAGGTAGCGGCATACGCACTTTCCAGAGGTTGCCGCCTTCGATTAGCGCAAAGCATTGCCCCTTGGGCAGTGCGACGATGTGCGCCGGTTCGATCAATGGCACGCTGGCGCTGCTGATGCGGTCCTGGGTATTCGACGTGAATGCCGTGTTGCCGCGCGGGTCGGAACTGTCGGTCGCGCCACTCACCAGCGAGGTTGCGTACACATCGACTTTAGGTAACTGGCGCGTCAGCAGTTCGGCGGTTGCCGTTTCGCGCACCCGCAGCATGAAGAGGTTGTTGAAGTTTCCGACGACCTGGCCCGCCTTGGCGCGGTTGCCGATGCGCGCTTCGATGTCGGAAAGCGTTTGCGTATAGGCCGTTACCTGCACACCGGCACCGCCGCCTTTATTGACCATCGGGATGAACTCGTCGCCCATGAGTTCGTTGAACTCGTCGGCATGCACGTTGATCGGCACCTTCACGCCTGACGCGGCGCCGGGCAACCCATCGTCAATGCCGAACTTGTAGATGTGTCCAGCGACCGAGACGAGATCCGAGAACATGGAGTTGCCGACAGCCGAGGCCACTTCGGCGTCAGACAGTGCATCCAGACCAACATAGACCACCGCGCGTTTGCGGATGATCTGCATCCAGTCGAAGATCGGTCGCGGATCGCCCAGGTCCGAGTAGTTCGGTGCCAGCAGTTGCGCGATCTTGCCAGTGGTGAGCTTTTCCAGGAGAGGGAGCAGCGACGCGACGATCTTGTCGAAGTAGGTACGGTCGTAGCGCACGGCGCTACGCAGGCCGTCGAGCACCGGGTCATAGACGCGTACCTGCGACAGGTACTGCTCCAGGGCAATGACGCGCTTCTCGCGTCCGATCATGTTGCGGGGGATGTTCTTGTCGTTGAGCTTCGCTTCGAGCTGGACGATGATTTCCCAGGCTTTCGGCTCATGCGTGGCGAAGTAGTGCTGCGCGTATTCGATGAACAGAGCATCGATGTTGATGACGTGGCGCTGGATCAGCAGGTAGTCGGGACGCTGCCCCAACTCCACGAGCGCTCGGGCGATGATATTGACGAACCGCCATGCAAACTCGCGGAACGCGGCGCTGTTGCCTTCGCCGGAAAGCTGGCCGGCGATGCGCGTAGCCACCTCGCTGATGCGGCCGAAGCGACCCACGGCGTTATAGCGGGCGCTGATGTCCGGCCAACCCAGGTGGAACACGTAAAACTCGCCTTCACGTCCTGCGCGCTTGGCCTCGACGTACATCCGTTTCAAGAGATCGGCGTCGCCCTTAGGGTCGAAGACGATGACGACTTCGTGCTCACCGGCTGCATTGCGTCGCCGGATGTCCTGAGTGATGAACAGCTCTGCGAGCCGGGTCTTGCCGACGCGGGTGGTGCCCAGCACCAGGGTATGACCGACACGTTCACCCAGCGGCAACGTGACGTCGACCTCGCGCGGTTCAATGCCGTGCAACCGCGGCAGACCGCCGACCGGCGGCAGCGGCCGCGCGGGGTTCAACGGGCTGTCCCACGTCAACGCCTTGGTAAGCCGGGAGAGCGGAAACGGCGCGAACTCCAGCCTTTCCTCCAGGCGCCGTGCGACCCGGTAGATCATGGTCGGCTCCACGTAGCGCCGGAACTCGGGCCGGTAGGTCTGCATCAGCCGGTGTGTGTGCCGCTGGTCCCAGCGGAACCCGCGGCCGACGAACAGCCGCTGCTGGCTGACGGGCACGTCGCGGCTGGTCATCACGTAGCGCGGCAGGCGGCGGATGTTGCGGCGATAGCGCAGGATGACCCAGGCATCCCACAGCCGGGTCGCGCCGAAGACCAGGAAGGCGAGTGCACTGGCCAGACCCAGCAGCGGACTCAGCGCGAGCGACCACGGTGCCACCACGCACAGAAGCGCGGCGCCCGTGCACACGGCAACGGTGTATAGCTCCACCGCTGGCCGCAGCAGTACCTCGATGGTATGGGGCTGGGCCATCGCGGACGCACGTCAGGGCTCAATGCCGGTGGCGGTAATCAGCACCGGGTAGTGGCGGATACCCAGCCGTCCGGCCAAATCGTCCCCCGACACCGGCGACAGCATCAAGCCTGGCGCGAGACGCCGTAGCGACGCCAGCGCTTCGGGCGAGGCCACATTGACCACCAGCCCCACGGCCTGAAGGTCGCGCAATGCCCTTTGCCGCTGCCGTAGCCAGGCACGCGAGCGATCGTCGTCTCCGACCAGAAAGAGCGGCGTCAGGCCCGGTGCGCGGATTACCCTGCGCGGTTCGTCACCCGGCGACAGCCGTGCGGAGCGCACCGGCAGCATGGCCGCTTCGGCATCGGTCGGATTGCCGATATGGGGAGCCAGGGCCGACGCGGGCGGTGCGTCGGAGCCAGCATCCTGGGGATTGAGCGCCTGGTAGTACGGCAGCGCAGAGACCCCGCCGCGGTCATCGACCACGATCAGCGGCGCGCTGGTGGTCTGCGCGTGGACGGTCGTTGCCGCAAGCAATCCGAGGGCGAGAAAGGCAATCCGGCTCATGGTGTCGTGTCCACGGAGGGAAGAGGAACGCCGGGGCCGAGCACGCGCGTCAGATGCTGATGGACGCTGCGCCGGTAGCGGGCTGCCGCTTCGCCACCGGCGGGACGGTGGTAGCGGCCGATGGCGAGCAGCCAGTCTTCGCCCGGCAGGTGCTGCTCGTGCAGGATGTCGGCGGCAATCGCCAGGTTCCGGTAGGGATCGAGCAGTTCGCAGGGTGTGCCATAGCGATGTGCCTGGTAGCCGAGGTTGACCTGGCCGAGGCCCGCGTCGATACGACTGGCGGGTGCGCGAGCTAAGGCACGGCTCAGGCCTGCGCAGGCTTCGATGCGCGTGGCGTAGCGTTCGGCCTGACCGGCGACGTTGAGCGTCCACGGCCAAGGGATCAGCCGGCCTCGCAGCTTCGCGCCGCTCTCTTGCAAGGCGACCGCGTACAGTACCGGCGACGGCACGCCGGCCTGTTGCGCGGCGAGCTGATAGGCCGGAGGCGGAAGTTCCTGCGCCTGGACGACCAGCGCCGGGATGGCGGCGCCGAGCAGCCACGCCATGCCGAAGGCGGCGCGTAGCGGGCGGGATTGCCGCGTTACTGGCGCTGCCATTGCCCGTTCACCTCGCGCACCACGGCCGGCAGTTCACCGGGAAGGCCCAGCGAAAGCCAACGTCCGCCGTCGTGGTTGAGCGTGATCGTGTGGGCGCGCACGCGGGCCGGGTCGATGCCGGCCTGCGTCGCCCACTGGCGGATCAGGGTGTCGTCTCCGCGGCTGCCGACCATGTAGAGGTCAAAAGGCGTACCGGCGGCCTGGAGTTGCCGCACGCGCTGTTCGCAGGGCGTGCAGTCGGCCTTGATGAACACCGCCGTCCGGCCAGACCCCGTGTTGCCGACGCTGGGCGTCTGGGTGTCGGGCAGACTCACGCGCGGCTGGCCGGGAAAGAGTCGTTGCCAGGCGGCATCGTAGGCACGCTGGTAGGCCAGCGTCTTGTCCACGCGCCGGGCTTCGGCCTGAACCTGCAACTCCGCGTAGTGGTTGCGCTCCTCGTCGTTGCGTGCCTCGATACCAAGCGCGCTCAGCGGATCGAGTTTCGGTGCGTAAATCCCCAGCGGACCTTGCATCAACTGGCGGTAGCGCGCCCATTCCTCGGCACGCAGGCCCCAGTCGTGCGCCTGGCGCTCGTCGAGCGCGGCATCCGCGTTGGTCTGCGTCTGGCTGAGGTTCGTGCGGGAGGTCGCCGTCGAGGCCGACTGCGCGCGAGCGTGCAAGGACGCCAAACCCAGCGCGCAGAGCAGGCAGGCGGCGATGGCAGACTGTCGCATCTTGGCCGTCCTACGGTAGCGCCACGCGCTGCGGCTGACCCTTCACCAGAAACAGAGCAGCATGGGCGTCGATGGATTGGAGCTGCCAGTCGCCATCGCTGTCGCCTTCGCGCAGCAGACGGACGTTGGCGAGCGAGGTCGTGGCCGGTGACGCGATCGACAGGAAGCGTTCGCCACCGCGCAGTTCCAGGCCGACAATCCGAAACGGTGGCGTCTGCACCTTGGGTTGGGTTGCTACCGGCGCTCGTGATCGACGCACGGTAGGCGTCGCTGACTTGAGTTCTTGCTGGCGAGCCTCGACGGTGTCGACGCGCTCCTGCAAGGCTTGCAGGTCACTGGCATGCGCAGCATCGGCTTGTGCCTGTTCAACGCTGGCGAGCCGGGTTTCGAGTACCTGGCGGCTCGCTGCGAAATCGGCCTGGCTCACGGGCTTGGGCTGGTGTTTGTCGGCCTCAGCTTGCTGGGCCAGTTCTGCTATCTGCCCGGCAAGTGCCTTGATCTGCGTGGCCTGTGTGTCACGGCGGCCCTGTTCGGTCAGGCGGGAGAGTCCGACGCTGTGGACGATGGCGATTAGACTGATGAGCAGGAGCCAGATGCCGGCGGCGATCTTGAGCCAGCGGGTGCGGCGACCTGCTTCAGGGATTTGCGGAAAGGTCATGGCTGCTCCCACGGTTGGAGGGCATCGAGGGGATCGGTTCGGGTGTCGGCAGGGGGCGAAACCGGCGCGGTCACGGCTTCGGTCGCGGGAGTGGTCGACAGCACCGGCGGCGTTTGCCGGGCGAAGCACACTTGCCGGGCGGCATCGTCGATGGACAGCTCCCAGGCATCGGAGCCGGCGAGCGTCAATAACGCATCACGTAAGGCCAGCGGGCCAAGATGCAAATGCGCGGCGGGCAGCGGCAAGGCGTAGAGCGTGCTGGCATCCGCGGTATCGCAGAGCCGGTAACCTGAGCGCAGGAGCACGTAGCGCAGTGCATCGCCGACGGTCGCGTCGGAACCGGACGGAATGGAAATTTCCACCACCTGTTGCATCAGGTCGCGCTGCGCCAGTTCGGGTACCAACTCGACCAAGGTGTAACGGCCGTAGCGGGTCACTGGAACGAACTCAGGAGGCGGTTCGGCTACGGCAGCGGCAGGCGGTTCCGGCGGTGCTTGCGGTGGCGTCACCGTCGCGCAGCCGCCGGCCAATAGCGACCAGAGCAGGCCGAGAAGCGCCGGGAGCGGGCCTCGGTCGGAATGGCGAAACAAGGGGTGGTCGGGGCACATGGCGCGGCGTCCTGAAGCATCGAGTCCTCACCATCGCCGCGCAGGCTTCACGCGGCAGCAAACAAAGCGAACTGCGCAGCGTCGGATTTCACAAAAAAGAACGGCCCCGAAGGGCCGTGCAGGTACAACAGGTAGATGTAGAGGTTGGGATCAAGCCGCACCAGGTACCAGACCCAGCGTGCGGACTGCCGCCAGGAGAACCGGCTGTTCGGTGTCGTCGTAGCAGAGGAAGGGTTCCTCTTAACCGGCATCTTCGGCCAGCGCTTGCGCCTTGTCGTAGTGGATGCCGAGGTCGTATTCCTCGTCAGTCACGGTGACGGTGAAAATCGGCATGTCGGGCATGCCCGATGCGTTGCGGCAGGCGACCGCGATGTGAAAGGTCTTCATGGGATCAATTCCTTGTACTCAGTCATCCAACGTCGTTTCCATGCGCTCGCGCATCTCGGAAACGAAATCGTCGGGTGCCATCAGGCCGTAGCGCGCCAAGCGCGTGGGAATGTCCTCGGCAGCGAGGTTGCCGTCCTCGATGCGCAGGCGCATGAAGTCGGCGATCTCGGCTTCGGATAGCGGGGCTGGCGGAACGGACACGTCGATCGTGTACTCGTCCACTTCCGCTGCGGTCTCGCCGGTCAGCAGGCCGTTGCCGATGGCGTGTTCGCACATCTGCTGGAGACGCTCGACCATTTCGGTCGAAGGCTCGCCGTTGAGGAGATAGGCCACGTCTAGCGTTAGACGAACTTTGACGGTATCGGTAGCCGGTTGGGTGTTGTGGTTCATGGAATGCTCCTTGGGAGAACAAAGCGATGACGCCATGCCCGCGAGGGGCATGGACGCATCGGTGAGGTGAGGAAAAATGCGGCGACCGTAGGGCCGCCACGATGGGTTTGACGATCAGGCAGTGACCAACTGGCGGGCCAACGCCACTTCGACGGAATCGTCGTCCTGGTTCAGGACGTCGAGCCCGGATTCCGGCACGTCGCCAGAGGTGGATTGCGAGACCATGATCTTCTTGGCCATGAGCGTGAGGCAGGTCATCTGCGACGTTGCCGCGTAGCCGAGGTAGATCACACGCACGGGCTGCTTCTGCCCGATGCGCCACGAGCGGCGGGCCGCCTGCTGAAGCGAATAGACGTTGTAGCCCGACTGCATGAACACGATCGTCGGGAACTCCAACAGGTCCAGCCCCGTCTTGACCAGCTCCGGGTTGGTGATGAGCACATCGATGCCGCGATCCAACTGCTCGGCGATCCAGTCCTCGCGGCGGGAGGCATCCACGCTCGCGCGCAGCACCGCCACCTTGAAGCCTTCCTGCTCCAGCAGCATCTTCAGGCGTGAAGTCGTGTCGCGCGTGCCGGTGTAGACCGAATACACCAAGGTTTTTCGACCTTCGGCCTTCTCCTGCTTGCAGACTTCGATCAGCTCGCGTTCCTTGGGCATCACTTCCAGCTCGTTGAACTGAGCCGGGACATACGCCAGGGTGTTGCGCGTGCGCGGATGCACCACTGTTTCCGACCGGAAGCACGTATCCGGCCAGGCCAGCAGCACGTTGAGGACCACCCCGAGCAGCGTCGTGTCGCGTTTCGCCAAAGCCTGACGCAACTCGGCCGTCAGCCGCCCGGACAGGTCGCGGTAGGCCGCGGCTTGCGCCGGATCCATCGCCACCTCGCGGAACTCCTCGTCATACGGCGGCAGGACGTTGCCGCCGATGTCCTTGAGCTTGAGGAAGATCGTGAACGGCAGGATGCAGCGCAGCACCCCTTTCGGGCCAAAGCCCGGCGCCTTGACTGTGCGCACCGATACTTTGGTGCCCTTGGCTGTCTTGTGCGCGGTGCCGGTACTCTCGGAATAGATGTCCTTGAGGACACCGTGATCGCGCATGAACGCCATGGCTGCTGACGTCATGCTGCCGTTCCTGGTCGGGCGGTAGCCGTCTTCGATCATCCGCCCAGGCAAGGCGCGGAACAGCAGATAGAACAGGTCGTCGCCGTAGCCGCCCATCAGCGTGCCGGTGAGCAGCAACGTCTTGCGCGACTTCGCCGCCAACACGCCCATGGCCTGCCCTTGGGCGCTGCCACCGTTCTTGTACTCGTGCGCCTCGTCGGCGATGAGCAGGTCGAACGTGCCTTGCGGCAGGTAGCGTTTGATGAACTCCGAGGGTTGATAGCCACCCTCGCCAAAGCCGAACTCCATGTTCGCCATCGCCCGTTCCATGCGCGTGGCCTGACGGTCGGAGAAAACCAGCTCGCCATCGCCATCCATCAAATTGATGAACTCGTGGATGTTGTCGCCGAGCATCGACGCCAGGAACGCATCGCCGAACTTCTGCATCAGCTTCTGTGCGGTGACTTCCCCGATGGTCGGGATACGCTTGAGCGCCTTGAGCACAGCGGAGGACTGGTCACTGGCGGACAAGCCCCTCGGACGGATCAGCGTCCACAGCGGTGCGGCGCAATGGCTGCACTTGCGGCGGTATTCCTCGGCTTCGAGTTCGATCGGGTTGACCGGCTCGCCGTCGAGGTCGGTGATGACGTGCCCGCAGTCCGGGCACATGCCCACGTCGCCGTGCCGGGTGCGCCGCCGGGTGAAGACGGGTTTCCAGTGGAAACCCATCCGCATCCGCACGCGGCCCAGGACGAAGAACTCCTGACCGGACGGCTGCACACCGAGCTGCTCGCGCAGCTTGATGAGCTTGACCAGCGTGTCCGGGCCATTGAGCACCCAGACCTTGGCGCCAGCCACCGTCTCCTGGATCTCGCGCCGCCACTTGTAGACCAGGTGCGGTGGCGAGAGGACCAGCGTGCGGCGGTAACCTTCGGCGTTGAGGACGGCGGCGGTGGCGATGCCGACGGTGGTTTTGCCGCAGCCCATCTCGCCGTTGACGACCGCAGCGCGTTCGCCACGATCGATCAGCAGTTCGGCGGCGGCATGGACTACCTCGGCCTGTGCCGGGAACAGCTTGCGCTTGAGGCTGGCGACGATGAGCTGGCGGTGCGCCTGCGGTGTGCCGGAGTAGACCGGCGGGTTGGCGCGGTTGAGGGAATCGAGCAGTTCGTCGCCGAACTCGGCAACGAAGTCCTGAAGGCTCAGGGTGAGCGGAGAAGGTTCTGCGTCGAGCAGTTCGCCCTGCACGGGCGAGGTCTGGGCGGCGGCGGTTTCGAGATCAAGGGACATGGTGATGCTCCAGATGAAAATGAGGCATGCACCACCCCCACGGGGCGATGGCATGCCCCGGTGTGGGAAGAGAAGAACGGCGCTTGGCCGTCGTGCGTGGAGAGGATCAGTACTCGCTGGGCAGCAGCAGCGTGGTGACGCTGCGATCCCATTCGGTAATGATCCAGAGCTTCAGGTCAGGCTCGACCTGGTAGGACGAGAACAGGCGATCCTCGCCGGACTTCAACGCGGCGTCGTTCTGGCGCCGGTCGCTGTCGTCGAGGTCACCCCAGTCGCCATGGAGATGGCGAAACAGGAACGGCGCGGGGTTGAGCCGGCCCTGCCGGACCAGTTCATCGACGCCGCAGGTCATGACCATCTGGCCGGGCGAGAAGCGCCGGTTCGAGGTCTGGGCGATGGGAGATGCTTGGGTTGCCATGGTGTGCTCCCTGGAGAATGGAGGGGCCACGGCACCCCAGCGGGGTGGTAGACCCCGGTTGGGTGGATGAGAGCGACGGCGAGCCGTCGTTGATGAGCCGCGATCAGCGGATGGTCAATACCTCGCCCCGCGTGGCGGAGCCTGGCGTCATGTCCCAGGCTCGGATGACAGGGACGAACTTGTCGGTGAGGATGCGGGTCTCGGCTACGGAGCCGTCGTCGCGCTCGGTGAACTCCTGCTGGAGGGTCTTCTCCTTGTGAGTGTCCCCTTTGACGACGAGCACGCGACCATTCCTGGAGCGCACCACGCCGGAGATCGCGCCTGCGGCCAGGGCCAGGGCGAGATGCCAGTGCGACAACGCACGCGCCGGAGGCCGCAGCGCTTTCTGCGCGGCGCCCAGGTGCGTGTCCACGGACGGCCAGAGCCCTTGCAGCCGGCCGACTTCATCGGCGAACTGCTCCGGTTCCATCGTCACGCGGTAGAAGTGCTCCGGCTCGGCCTGAGCCGCGGGGACGGTATACGGCAGGAACGGCCATTCGCTCGGCAGTTCCTCGGCTTCGGCATCGCCTTGCCCGATCTGCAACAGCAGACCGCGCGTGGCCTTGACCGCATCCGATGCCTGGTCGCGCTGGCGAATGCGCCGACCGAAGATCACCACCTGCCGGAACTGCTTGTCCACCGCCTGGTAGATGCGTAGCTCGGCGAAGTGCCTGGTCAGCCAACCGACCAGCTCGGCGTCGAGCACGTAGGACGGCACGATGAAGACCATCACGCCGCCGTATTGCAGCAGCGGCAAGCTGCGCTGGTAGAAGAGCTTTTCCAGCCGGGCGCGGCCCTGACCCTGGTAGCCGATGTTGCCGTTGACGTCCTTGCTCAGGTCGCCATACGGCGGGTTCAGCCACAACAGGCCGAAGGTCTGGCGGGAGATCAGCGTATCCATCAAGTCGCCGTGGATGCAGTGGTCGACCAGACTGCGGGCATGGCGTGCCCGCTCGGCGTCGTATTCGACTGCGAAGGCCTTGGCCTGCTCGCGCCCGAGGACATGGGCGGCCTCGGCGATCGCCACGCCTTCACCGGCGCACGGATCGATGATGCACATGGGGCCGTTGGCCGGCGCCAGTGCGGACAGCACCCGCTCCAACGTCGGTTCATCGGTCGGGAAATAGCCGTTCTTGATGAAATTGCGGGCAAGCCGCGGAAACATGAGAGCCATGGGATTTCTCCTGGAATGGGATGAAGGAAAGCGGGCATGTGCTGACGCACATGCCCGTGGTGAAGGCTTCAGGCGACGTGCCGCAGGGGCGCGTTCGAGGCCAGCTCGTAGTCGGAAGCGCCGAGCGTTCCGCTGCGAATCAGATCACCGAGCGCGGTGGTCAGCGCCGGCACGTCGATGGCGAGCCGGTGGCCCTCCAGCGGTCCAAGAGCGAACGGGAGGCCGGCCAGCATCTGGCGGGTTTGCAGCAGTTCCAGCACGGTCGCGCGCCAGTGGTCGAGCAGAGGCAACGGGCAGGTGTCCTGCACCAGCGTCCACAGCCGATCGAGCCGGTGCGTGGAATCGCGGGGCAAAAGCGCCAGTGCGCTGGCGTTAGCCTTGTCGGGCTGCACGCAGCGCTTGTCGAACAGCCACACATTGGAGAGCGACCCGAACAGCGTGCGCCGGTAGGCGCGCGTGGCTCGCTTCTCCAGGCGTTCGACGTTGCCGACGAACAGCGGCAGCGAGCCGCCTTCCGGGGTGATGACGTGGAACTGGTCCAGTCCCTGCTCGTCGCGCCCGAGGGTGAGGCGTGCGAGGAACTCCTGAACGGCGGTGTCACGCGCCCAGATGGACAGGAAGATCAGATTGCCCTGATCGTCACCAACGCAGGCGTCGGCCATCAGGTCGGGGCACTCGTCGATGCGGTACAGCGGTTTGGATGAGGCGGAAGCAGGCATGGTGATGTCCTCGATAAAGAGAGAGCAGCACCGCCCGCCAGGGCAATGACTGCCCCGTGGGGTGGATGAAAGAACGCGAATTACCTGGGATCAGAGTTCCCGTTCGGTGAAGGAACCGTCTGCCTGATGCTTGACGGTGCGATTGCCGGTATTCATTTCCTGGTCGCGCTCGGACTGGATGAACATGCTTTCTGGCACAACGATCTGAAAATGACGCAGAACCTCGCGGTAGTAGTCGAGGTCATGGCCGAACGGATCTCTCTCGTGCAGGTTGCTGTACAGAAAATCGTCGTCCTCGACCATTGCCGTGTCGTCGATCAACTCGGCTGGCTTCTGAATCATCAGGAAGAAGTAATCCATCGGCCGATCCCAGCCGAGGATGACGGTGATGGGAAAGCCCTTGTGGGTCGTATCAAAGTAGTGCCGGCTCATGGTGAAGCTCCTAGGTGAAGTTGCCGGAGCTTCCCCATCGGGGAAGAACCCCGGCGGGTGTGTGGAAATGCCGTATGTACGGCGTGGGAACCAATGCAGGGATTTCAGTCCCAGTCGTCGTCTCGATCGCAACCGGCCGGGCAACATCCCAACTCGATCCCGTGCGAGCAATAGCCGTTTTCAGAGTTCCAGCTCCGCGTCGCCTGCCGTTCGGCGGGTGTTGCGTAGCCCCATTCCTGAGCTATTTGCAGCGCTGTTGCGTGCTGGGATTCCGGAAATTGACGAACTTGCGCATCGATCTCCGAACTGAAACGCTCTACGTAGTAGTCGTAAGACAGTCCGCACCCTGCGTTAGCTTGCGTGGCCGCTCTCTCGCAGACAGTTCGCCACGCGGGTTCGTCCGACACAGGGCAGGTATCCCCGCCGGGGGCATTGGAAGTGATCGTTGACATGATGGGAGGCCTTAAGAAAAAGGCCGGAGTCCTCCCTGCGAGGAAGAACCCCGGCGGGCGGTGAACGTCGCCGAGGCGACGGAAAGATCAGGCAGTGGCGAGGTGCCAGTCCTGGGACAGCGGCGCGAACTCGTAGCCCAGCACGCCGAGACGGTCGCGCTGCTCGCGCAGAACACGACGATCGACGGTAGCGTCGAGCTTGACGATCTCGCCCAGCGGCCAGAGGGTGCCGAACAGCGCTGCGTCGTCCGCATCGGCCGAAGCCTCGGGGGACGCCACAGCCGGCTTGGAACCGAACGGCGTGGTGTCGACCAGCGGATCGCGCGGGCCGCGGGACTTCGCCTTGGCCCGAGCCTTGGGCGTTGTTGGTGCGGGAGCCTGCGCTTCCTCGTCGATCGGATCGACTTCCTGCGGGCTCAGTTGTCGGGCTTCGTCACCGCTCAGTTCGTCGATGTTGGAGAGCGTCATTCCGCCCAGCAGGGCGCGGATTTCGATGACCATGCGACCGTTGGCGGTGTACGTGGACGGGCGGATCTCGGCAATAGCGAAATCGCCCTCGTACTTGCCTTCGGCGTACTGGTCGAGTTCGGCGTTCTTCACAACGAACTCGCCGATGGAGGTCGCCAGGCGGCCGACGTTGAAGTCGCCGTTCCTGCCGTGGATGGTCTTGATGGCTAATTGGCCCGGGATGGTAATCATGGGAGGCTCCTGCGAATGAAGGACAGCCACAGGCCTTCGGCGTAGATGACCGACGACGGGGTAGCTGCGGGGAGAAGAACAAGGCCCCGGAGTGCGGGGCCTTGTGGATCAGCGGGTCAGAACGACTCGGCGGACTCCAGTGCGGAGGCCTCGACGTCAGCTTCAGCGGCCGGCGCGGGGGACGCCTGGGCCGGAGCTTCCTGCGGTGCGGGCGTTTCGGCAGAAGCCGGAACGTCGCTTTCGCGGTCGTCGGAGTCGGTCGGCTTGGACTCGGCTTTGTAGACGAGATCGCCGTCGACCTTGATCCAGGAGATGAACAGCAGGCGGGCCTTGAAGCTCACCCCCTGCTCGCCGACGCGCTTCCCCTTGGTATAGGTGAAGACATCGGCCCAGAGGTCGCCGAGGCGGAAGCCGATCAAGACCTTCTTTTCGGCCTTGACCGCATCCTCGCAGCGGCGAACCAGGTGCTGTGCTTCGTTACCCGAAACGCGGGTGTCGAAGCGCACATACGAGACGTCATCGGTAGGACCGTTGAGCGCCGCGATGTCGCAGGCCAGGAAGGGGGAACCTTTCTTGGGCTTCACCTCGCGGATGCGATTGAGGTAGCCCAGACCGGTGATATGCAGGTCGAAAAAGGACTTTTCGCTGGAAGTGGTCATGGTGAATCTCCAGTAGGACAAGAAAGCGGAGACACACCCGACCCAGGCGGGGAAGGTGTGGAACCCCCGCGTGGGTTGATGGAACAGCGATGGCATCACCGTTGGGATCGACGGTCGTTCGCGCATGGATGCCGGTGCGAACTGGCTCAGTCACACGGAAAAACCGTGCGCAGCCTCAAAGACCGAAGGCTGCCTGGCATGTTGCTGACGACGTCAGCGGGACATGGAGTGAGCGTGGCACGCCGGGCCAGGCCGGGGCCACGGATAATCGGAAATTGCATGCGCCCGCATTGGCGATGCAGACCTTGCTCTTCAATCGCCGCAGAAACAGGCGATCGGTTCGTCCGCCGGATCGAACAGGTCGCCTTGATCGGCTGCGAAGCGGGCCAGGTCGGCGTAGCTCGGTCCGTCGACGCGGAAGCGCGCGCCGCTGGGCTTGCTGGCGAGATTCAGCGACTCCATGCGAACCCACCACACGGCCGCTTCCGGGCGGGCCTTGATGAGCGCCAGGCGCTGCCCGCGCGGTTTCAGGAAGCAGAGATCGCAGTTGCCTTCGAGCGTGCGGCCGTTGACGGTCAGCAGCTCCAGGTCAAACGGTTGTGCCTTCCAAAAGGCGGTCACGTCGCGCACGGTTGTTCCGGCTTCGGCCAGCGGCATGCACATGGTCTCGTGGACAGATTCGGTGGAGTGGCCGCGCGCGCGGATCTTGGCGACGCGCCGCTGTTCGTCGGTGCGAATACCGATGAACTGGTCCCACTCCGTCCAGCCAAGCTGCCGCAGGAAGCGGTGCATCGGGCGAATCTTCAGTGAGGTGGTGCAACCGCGCGCGACGGGATTGGGTAGGTACTGGCGCTTGCGGATCAGCGCCTCGAAGGGTTCACCGTCACGGCTCGCGCGCTCGAAATCTACTCGCACGAAACCGGGTGCCTCCGGCTGATATTCAAGCCAATGGACCGGCACGTGCCAGTGTGTGGCGCAGTCGCGCACGAAGCGCAGCGTGGCTTCGACTTCCTTGCCGGTGTTGGCAAAGCAGACCACGGTGTCGGCAGGCAATCCGCTGTTCGCCTGTAGCACGCGCCACAGCATGTAGGCGCTGGTGCGCCCACCGCTGAAGCTGATGCAGGTCGGTTGGTCGATCTTGAACGGGTCGCGCATGGTCGTCTCCGGTGACATGCCGGCGGGCCGGCCGGCGACGAAGGCCGTGCGGCCTGGAGACGAGTGCGGGCGCGCAGCAATAGCCGCGGCGCGAGGAAAAAAAGCCCCCTTGCCGGGGGCGATGAGACCGGAGGGTTAGCCGCTGTTCTTGGTCGGTTCGACCGCCTGCAAGAACAGTTGCGTCTCGGTGGCGGACACTTCGAGATCGTCCTCGCTGTTCAGGATGCGCGTGAAGACGCCATCCTTCGGGTCCAAGAACTCGCCGAAGTCGTCGCCACCCAGCTCGGCGCGTACCAGCTCCCACCAGTCGTCGAACGGGTCGGTATCCGGGTTGCAGCCGACGGCGTAAGCGATCAGCTTCTGGCGGCCATCGGTGCGGCGTTCCCCGCGCTCGGCGAGGAAATACGCACCCTGGTCCTTGGCGAGGATGACGTTGCACTGATTGGCGATTGCTTCCGCCAGCACGGGGCGCAGATCGGCGCCTTTGAATCGCAGTGACATGAATGAATCTCCTATGGATTGAAAAGGAAAAAGGCTCCCCGCCCGATGGGTAGGGAGCCTGCGAGGCAGAGATGCAGACGGGGATGAGTTGGGCTTTACGCCGCCCGACGCTGGCGGGAGGCCTTCGTGCCGGAGGTGACGCTCACCTCGATCTGGCGCCAGCGCCCGTCGTCGATCAAGCGTTCGAGCACTTCGCCGAGGCTGTCGAAATACACCTCGTCGTGTCGGTCCACCAGTTCATCGTCGCGGCGCAGCTCCACCGCGTAGACATCGCCGGCACGGTCGTAAAGCACCGTGACCCGGCCCGCGAACTTGGTGGTTTCGACGGTGAAGCTGATCGCCGGGGGCGTCTCGATGATCTTGTCCGGCGTCGGATCGACCCAGGTGAAGTCGCAGGCGCCGGCATCGACCAGCAGGTGCGTGATGCGCCGGAAGCGGTCGGGAGCCGGAAGCTGTTCCAGTTGCTGGATCAGGTCGCCCAGCTCCGGGCATTGCGGCTCGGGGATGGGCAGCTTGGCTGGCGCCGAGCCGAGGATGTGCGTCTTGACGGTATAGGGCGTGCCGTCGGCAGTGTGCTCGGTGCGCTCTTCCGGGGTATCCGCGCGCAGGCCGTCGAAACGGCGCCGTGCGTAGGGATGGACATGCACCTTGGCACCGTCGTCGGGGACGGTCGTGACCAGCTTGCGATCCAGTGCCACGAACTCGGCGCGGCCGGTCTTGACGACGACGGCTTCGTCGGTCGTCGCGATCACCGTGCCATCGAAGGGCTGCGGGTCGATCATGAAGCCCAGCGCCGATTCCTGCGGCTGGTCGTCGATGACGCGGAACTTGAACGTGCGGATGTTGCGCGGCACATGACCTACGACGAGCGTGGGCATCTGGTTGCGAATAGTGGAACGGTCCATGGGAATCTCCTTGAAGAAAAGCAAGGGACTCCCTGCCCGCAAGGGAGGAATGTCCCTTGTGGGTGGCGTGGGTGGACGCGGCGTGCGTCCTGGGGATGGCAATGACCAGTGCGGTTGGCACTCGCAGTCTCGAAGGTCTCGACTGCCTGGGCATGCGCCGGCTACGCCAGCGAACATGCGTGCAGCATTGCGCGACAGCGGTGATCGTGCGCGGAGGAATCAGAATCCGGCGGCGCCCGTTTTCGGTCGAAAAAAAGCCTCTCGGTGGAGGGGCTGGGTGGGTCAGGCTTCGTATACGAAATAGTGTGTGCGCTGTCGTGGAAAAAAAACGTGCTTCCAGCAGTCACCGTCGATATTGCCACCGTCGAACAGCACCATTTCGTAACTGTCGATGCTGGTGTCTACCAAATCGGATGTGTCGATCTCGCGCATGTTTAATTTGCCCTTCTCGCGCTCGAATACCAAGGTCTGGCCGGTTGCGCCGTCATGGCACATGAAGCTGATGCAGGCCATTAGTTGCTCGTCGAAATCCGCGTCGGCTCCGTGTTCGTGCAATACGCGATCAACGATGCTGGGGAGGTTGAGGTTTTCCAGGGGACGATGTTTGTCGATCTGGCGCTGGCACAGGTCGCGGATAGTGCTTCCCAGGTGCGTCAGCAGGTCGCTCAAGGCGGGTTCGGGATAGGACATGGAAATACTCCAGAAAAAGAGCGGACCGACACCCTTGCGGGTGCTAGTCCGCAGGGACGGGAGATGCTCTTGTGGAGCGTGGTTATGCTTCGTACACCGGCAGACCTTCCTGCACCGGGGCATCGGCATCGAAGATCAGGATACGAACGTCGGCCTCCCCGGCCAGATGCAGCACGTCAGCCAGTTCGACCGGAAGGCCGTTGTCCAGATGCTCTTGCCGCAACTGCTTGGAGGTGATGCCATCAGCCTGTCCGAGGTTGGCGTCCGTCCACGGGATGGAGATCAGTTTCACGCCGATCGCCGGACAGTACGGGATGCGGAATGCGATGAACAGAAAGCCAGTCGGTGTGGCAATGTCTGCCAGATTGGCGAGGTAATTCCACGCATCCTGTGTGAGGTGTGCCGTGCTGATTTCCCAGCAGCGACCGTAGAAATTGGTCATTGGTGGCTCCATTCGAGAAACGGGCGGAGCCAGCCCTTGCGGACAAGCATCCGCAAGGGAGAGACCCGAAGCCGAGCGACTTCGGGCGATGAAAGAAGGACATGGCTCGGAATGGAGCGTATGTCCCGGGTGAGAAGGAATGGACGATGGCGATGAGCCTGGACGAACTCACCAGCCGCTGTAGTTCAACAGGAGGTCGGCAAGTACCTGGCGACGCTCCAGATCGAGACCGCCGAAGTCGGCCAGGCCGTAGAAGCCGCAGCGCTTGAGCATGGCGCCGCCATTGCGTTCGTTGTAGAAGCTCACCATCGCGGCGAGAAACATCCGCTGGCCGCTACTCAGCACGCCGATGGCATCGTTGATTCGCTGCGTGTTCGGGCGAAGATCCCATTTGGTTTGGGCGCGTTGCAGCCCATCGGCGGTTCCATCGCCGAACCATTGGGGGCCAGCGATTTCAGCGCCACGCTTCCAGGCCTGGAAGAACGCTTCAGGTGCTTGTGAGAAGTGCTGCGTTTCCCGCACGATCAGATCGAGTGCGTCTTGGGGCAAAGACTGGTTCATGAGAAAACTCCTGGCGAGGACGGTTTAGGGATGAAGCCGTTGCTGCCAGTGGCCTGTCGTCATGGCCTGGCTGGCTGCTTGGTACGAGCGGAAGTACTGGACGGATTCGCGTGAGACCGGCCCCTCTGCATCGGCGGTGCCGATGTAGTGGCCGGCGGCGCTGTGGCAGACCTGAAGGGGCAGGCGTTTGCCGACGTAGATCAGCGCCAGATAGCCGACGGCATCAGCTCGGGCTTGGGAGGAGTTGGGAAGCTCCGCTGAAAACGGAAAGGACATGGCGATCTCCTGGGGAAAGTCGGAGGCCACATCCCTGTCGGGAAGCGAAAACCTCCCGGTCGGTGGAACAAGGCAGCATCGGCGCCGGTGGGCGCTCGTCCGCGGTGGTCGATGCGAAGCGGACTGGCGGGTCGCGCGGAGAAAATCCGCGGCAGCCGGAAGACCCAGGCTGCTGGCATGGTACTGACGAAGTCAGCGACGCATGGAGGGAGCATCAGCACAACGCAGATTCCTGTCGCCCCGAAAGCAGAAACCCTTCATCACCGTGTTCTGCGCAATGTCTGCAACAGGCGCTCGCCTAGCCAGGCCAAGCATGGCACCGCCATCGAGTTGCCGATCGCCTTGTAGCGCGGCGCATCCGCGGCGGGCTTGCCGCGGTATGGAACAAGCGTGTAGTCGTCGGGCATGCCCTGAAGGCGCTCGCATTCCATCGGCATAAGTCGGCGCACGCGCCATTGCGACCAGTCCGTATCACCTGGCTCGTTAGCTTCGTAGCGAAAATGGGCCTCGAAGGTCGGTGCAAGCACATGGCCCTTGTCACCACCGCCGCTACTCGCGCGCAGCGCGGGAGACAACCCGAGCGAGAGTTCTGCCGTCATGCCGGCTTCGCGGCCGCGTAGCGCCACACAGGCGACGAGAGGCTGGCCATACCCCGGCTTTCCGCCGGACATGATCGTCCCGGTGACTTGCCCGTGGCCCGACTCCAGGCGTACCTCGCTGCGATTGTTTTGCGCGAAGGCGATGACCGTGGATTCAGGACGAACGGCGATGATCGGCACGCCACGTCCAGTTCCGTCTTCGCTGCACCCCTTGCCGTTATTGGCGGTGTTCAACGCATGGCTGATGGAGCCCGTCACCGATTGCACGGTGAAGGTTTCGACCTCGAAGTCGTTCTTGGCACCGGGTGCCGCCGTCAGGCAGGCGGCCACGTCGATCGGCCCCTTCGTGTTGCCACCGCCGAACGAGTACGTCACCTTGCCGTAGGCCGGCTTCAATCCGGCAAATCCGCCTGCTGCATCAGCACCTGGTGCAGCATGTGGGGAAGCGTCTTGCCACGGTGCATGGCCCGGCGCAGGATGCCCGCACACGCCACCGGGCTCAAAAAGTACTGCGGTGGGATCGAGATCGTCTCGACCACTTGCCACAAGAAACACACGACGACGGCGCTGGGCAACGCCGAAGTATTGGGCGTCGAGCACCCGCCACGCGATGCGGCGGCGGGGTCCAGACACACAACCCGCGTGCGTCCATTTTTCCCCTGGCGGTTCGAGCGCACGGCTTTCTCCGGCCAGTGCGCCCAGGAAGTGTCCGAAGGCGTTGCTGCGATCGCTGAGGACGCCAGGGACGTTTTCCCAGACGAGCGTGGCCGGCGAGCGGTGGTCTTGCTGACGGGCTTTGTCGATGGCATTGGCTAACTCCACATAGGCGAGACTCAGCGCACCGCGCGGATCGGACAGGCCGAGCCGGTCGCCAGCGACGCTGAAAGATTGGCAAGGGGTTCCGCCGACCAGGATGTCGGGGGCTGGCACGATGCCGGCGCGAATCTGGCCGGCGATCAGGGTCATGTCGCCGAGATTCGGGACACCGGGGTAGCGGTACGAGAGCACCGCGCTGGGGAACGGCTCGATTTCTGCGAACCAGGCCGGTTGCAAGCCGAGAGGTTCCCAGGCGAGGCTGACCGCCTCGATGCCGCTGCACACGCTGCCGTACTGCAACGCGGGCGGGTAACTAGATGGGTGGTGCATGGGTTTTCTCCTTTCACGGGTCATGGATGGACGGGAGAAAGGCGCCGAAGACCACGCAGGTCTTCGGCTGTCGAGGAGGAAACCACCTGTGGGCTGTCGCAGAACGTGGCCGTCGGTAGAGCCTGTCGCTGCATCAGCGATCGCACCCGGCCCGTGTCGTGGTTGGGGCCGAAATCCTTTGGCGCGCATCCGCGTACAAAAGGAGCCTGTTGTTTCGCCGGTAGGCTCCGGCATCGATTACCGCTGACCCAGTGGGTCTCCCAGCGGCTCGCGCTGCAAGCCGCTGGGAGACCGACCGGGAAAACGGAAACACGCGGAACAAAGCGCCCACGGATGCGGGCGATGGACCAATACGCCTTCTCGCCGCGTCGGCAGGAACGGCCGATGCGGACGTGCACACATCGCAGAAGGTTGTGCGTGCTGGGTGCCTCGCGGGGGGCGAGGCCAGTGCATCGGTCGCGGCCGATGCGATGGGGTTCGGTGAGGCGGTTACTTGGACGAGCGGCGCTGCGTGGGTGCCTTGCTGCGGTTGCCGCCGCTGGTGCGGTGTCCCGGTTTAGATTCGATGGCTACCGTCCCCTTGCAGTCGGGATACCGGACGCACGACCAGAACGCACCGCTCTTGCCTGTGCGTTGCCGGGTGGCAGCACCACATAGCGGGCAGGCAGGCCCTTGAGGCAGCTTGATGGACAAGGTGATGCTGCGGTACTGCTGCACGAGCTGCGTGATCCAGGCGGATTGCTTCTCGACAAAGGCGTCCAGGGTCATCTGGCCGGCTTCGATCATGTCCAGTGCCTGCTCCCACACGGCGGTCGTGCCGGGATCGGCAATCGCCGCCGGCACGGCGTCGATGAGCGTAAAGGCAGCGTCGGAGGCACGCACCGCACGACCTTTCTTGACCATGTAGCCGCGGTCGAGCAGGCCCTTGATGATGTTGGCACGAGTCGCCTCGGTGCCGATGCCGGTGGTGTCCTTCAGCTTCTGCTTCAGGCGCGGATCGGTGACCAGGCGAGCAACGCCTTTCATGGCTTTGACCAGTTCGCCCTGTGTGTACGGCTTGGGCGGCAGCGTCTTGAGGGCCTTCAGATCGACTTGGCCGACCTGGCAGGCCAGTCCTTCGCGCAGCGGCGGCAGCACCTGGCTCCGAGTCCCGGCATCACCGTCCTCGTCGGCGGGTTCTGGCGTGGCCAGTACCAGGCGCCAACCGGGCACGACCACCTGCTTGCCAACGGCTTCCAGGTTCTGGCCGCCACAGGTGAGCCGCGCCGTGGTGCGATCGAACTCGTGATGGGGAAGAAACTGCGCAAGGTAGTGCGCACGAATCAGGTGGTAGACAGCCAGTTCCTTCTCGCTCATGACGGAGAGGTTGGCCGGCTCCAGCGTCGGGATGATGCCGTGGTGCGCCGTGATCTTGCTGTCGTTCCAGGCACGCGAGCGCTGGGTGCGGTCGAGTTGGGCGATCAGTGGACGCAGGGCCGGGTCGGTCTTGACCAGGCTGTCGAGCACGGTCGGGACTTCGGCGAACATGCTTTCGGGCAGATAGCCCGAGTCGGAGCGGGGGTACGTCGTCGCCTTGTGCGTCTCGTACAGGGCCTGCGCGATGTCGAGCGTTTCCTGCACGTCTAGGCCGAACTGCCGGGAGCAGACCTCTTGCAGCGTGCTCAGGTCGAACGGCAGCGGCGGGCCTTCGCGCAGGCGCTCGGTCTCGACCGTGGTGACCTGGGCGGTGCCGGCGGCACGGATGCGCTCGGTGGCCTGCTGCGCAATGGGCTGCTGCAGGCAGCGTCCGGCGTCATCGATGCAACCCTGTGGCGGCATCCAGTGAGCCATGAAGGAGGCACCGCCCGAGGACAAGGTGACCTCGATCGCCCAGAATGGCAGGGAGATGAAACGCGCGATCTCGCGGTCGCGGTCGACCACGAGTTTCAGCGTCGGCGTTTGCACACGCCCGACCGAGAGCACGCCGTCGTAGCCGGCTTGCCGGCCCAGTACCGTGAACAGGCGACTGAGGTTCATGCCGATCAACCAATCGGCACGCGAACGGGCGAGCGCAGAGTGGTAGAGCGGCAAGGTCTCCGACGAAGGTTTGAGCACGCCCAGCGCCTTGCGGATCGACGCATCGTTGAGCGCCGACAGCCAGAGGCGTTGAATGGGGCCGCGGTAGCCACAGTAGTCGATCAGTTCGCGAGCGATCATCTCGCCTTCGCGGTCGGCGTCGGTGGCGATGACCAGCTCGGAGGCCTGCGCCAGCAATTGCTTGACGACCTTGAATTGCGCGGCAGTCTTGGGTTTGACCTCGACCTGCCAGCGCTGGGGAACGATGGGCAGCGGTTCCAGCGCCCATCGCTTGTATTGCTCGCCGTAGGCTTCCGGCGGAGCGGTTTCGATCAGGTGGCCGATGCCCCAGGTGACGCTGAGACCGGCACCGGTGTAGCAGCCATTGCCGCGCTGGGTTGCGCCGAGCACGCGGGCAATGTCTTTGCCTTGGGAGGGCTTCTCGCACAGGAGCACGCGCATACCACCTCCTCGGAAACGTGCTGTTCATCAGATGAGCAACAGCGTGTCCGGAATGGGCGGGCGGAACTGCAAAGAAGCCGCATGGCGCGACCACCGATTTGTTGATCGATGAGGTTGTGGTCGCCGCAGCAGCGAGACGGCAAGGCTGCCGCATGGTCGGCAGGAGCATCGTATCGGGAGTGCGCGTGGAACTCGGTGGACGTTGGTGGAGCTATCCCTTGGGGATAGCTCCACTGAGGTCTACTGGCGCATGGAGGACGACGGTGAGTTGTCGCAGCCGCCCTCGCAGCGACAGCGATCAGGTGGTCGGCTTGGGGCTGAGCGTCACCGCTTCGAGGCGATACGGCAGGATGCCTACGCGGCGGGCCTCGATCTTGAACGTGACGCGCTCGTTCTTGTCCGCATCTTCCCACTCGTCGCGAACGGTCCGTCCCTCGACCAGGACGCGCATGCCTTTCTGGTAGAGGATGGCCCATCGTTCCGCTTCGGGGTGCCAGAGTTCGACCGGCGCCCAAAAGCCGCCACGATCCTCGTACTCGCCGTCCTTCTTCGGGATCGGGTTGTCGAAGTAGACGTTCAGGCGGAGCAACCGGCGGGGTACGTCGTTGCCGCTGGGAAACTCGCGGTATTCCGGCGCAGAGCCGATATTGCCCTCGCCACTGAAATGGGTACTCATCAATGCTTCTCCTGGGAGTGGTTGGCGCGGCTGCGCCGTTGGTAGACCGCTTCGGCCTGGGCGACCTTCTCGGCGGCCTCCAGCGCCTGGCGGGCGATGCTGTGGGTGAGGCTGACCTGCATGTTCAGCACGATGCGCTGGACCTCTATTGCGTAGAGGTCGTCGATCAGGTGGTCGGGCGTGGAAGGGCTGGCGATCAGCGATTGCCACAGCGCCACGCCCATCGCCGAACGATCGGGTCTGCGCCAGCGCAGAAAGGTCGTGCCTGCGCCTGTCGTCTGCTGGGCCAGGTGCACGGGCAGCAGGCGGAACGGGTAATCGATGGCCTGCGCCAGCACGCGCCGTTGCGCCAGGTCGATCAGGCTGTCGCGCAGCGCTTGGCATTGGCTGGCCCAGTCCTCCAGACTCCCCTTACCTTTAAAAGGTTTTAAAAGGCCTTTTAGGAAGGCCGCGTGTTCCAGTGTCAGGAAGTCTGCCTGTTCCAGCGGTGCGAAACGGCGTGTAGGGCTGGCGCTCATTCCGGTTCACCCGCGGCATCACCGACTGCCGCAGTCGGCGGAGTCTCGTCATCCAGAGCCAGCTCGTCTTCTGCGCGGCTTGCCCGTCCTCCAGGAGCGGAGGCCAGAGGCGAGCGGCGAATGATGGGTGGCGCATAGCGGGAGCGCTTCGTGCCTTCTAGCACTTCCTGCGGCAACTCACCGTACTTCTCGATGGCTGCTCGCGCCACGGCGTTCTTGGCAGCAAAGTCGTCGCGCGTGCAACCGGAGTAGCGGTATTGCTGGGCCAGGCTGAAAAGGCTGCGCAGCGCGTGCGCGCCTTCGTTGAGCCAGCGCTCCAGGGTCGAGCGGTCGATCAGCGCGGTGTGGTGGGCGAGGATCAGCTTGCGTGCCAGATCATCGTAGTCGGCCAACAGGTAGACGGCCATGAAGCCGAGCTGCGCGTTGACGAACAGCGGGAGCTTGACTGGCTGTACGTTCATGTTCTCGCCGAGCGATAGAGCGGGCGGTACGTTCGCCAGTACTTGATCGACCTGTTCGCGCAACGATTGCAGGCTGGTCTTGGTCTGCGTCAACTTGTCCTCGATGCGCAACATCCACCAGTCACTGTACGGGTCGTCCTGCTCGGCACCGCGCCGCAGCTTGCTCATGATCGAGAGATAGCCGTTCAGGCCGACGATGCCAGGCCGGCCTTCGGCGGCGGCGCGGCCGTGCCAGATGCGCGAGGCGTGATGGGTGTGTAGCGTCAGCGACATGGCGCTGCGCAGCGACCCGAGGTTGAGCTGGAGGGGTTCGTTGGGCATGGCGACGACTCGGTAGGTGATGAGCGAGTCGCCAGCATCGGGACAGGCCGGAAGGCCGTCAGTCAACAAACCGCACGGACAGAGCGCCGGTTTGGAGGAGCGCGGAAGGCTGTATGTTGCAACTATCCCCCGGGGATAGCGCTATGGAGCGCCAAGGACGTCCACTCGATCAGGACGAATCCAGCAACGCGCGCAGCCGCGCCAAGTGGGCCTGAACTGCTTCAGGACTGGCACGCTTGCGAGCAGGTGGAGTGTCGTCGTGTTCGGCTTGCGAGGTGGGTGCATCACCTTGCCCGGCCCAGGCCTTGAACTCGCCTCGCAGCGCTTTCTGGATGATCCCGAACAGGTAGCCAGCCGGGTTGTGTACCGTGTTGCCGCGGCAGCGGGCGGCCCATTCGTCGAGAACGGCTTGGCGCTGGTCGCCGTCGACCTGTTGCAGCGCTACGAGTGCTCCGGCCTGTTGTTCATCTTTCAATCCGAGAAAGCGATCCGGCAGGCGCAACTGTGCCAGTTCTTGCGCGCGCGGTACTGTACGTACTTCTTTTATACGATTACTCAGTACTTCAGTACGGCCCGCCTTCGAATTCCGAAGATGGGCGGATTTGTCAGGGTTTTTGCCTTCTTCGGAATCCGAATAAGGCTCTTCTCCATTCCGAAGAAGGACTTCGGCACCTTCTTCGGATTCGGGACCTCCTGCGTCCTGTGGATAAGTGTCCGGTACATTTGGGTGATGCTGAGCCAGGCGCTGTGTCAGAACCTGAAGTCGGGTCGGCAGCGTGCGGCCGTTGAGCAATGGGTCATCGGTCAGCTCCTGCAAGACCTGCTGGCCCACGCGTTGGATTGCCTTGCTGGCGTGGTTCAACGCCTGACTGACCAGTTCCAGATAGCCAGGGTCGACCTGCATCGCCTCGAAAGGCGTCAACGGCTCATCGTGCAGTACGTAGAGGTTGCCGAGGATGCGCCCGGTTTTCGCATCGCGCCGACGGCGCGCGAGGCTGAGCCAGCGCGTGAGTCGCAGGACAGTCAGCGCCCGTGCGATGGTCTCGTGGGAAGCCTTCGGTGCGCACGGCGTCACCGCCAGCCAAGGACGCAACTGCTCGTAGGTCGGCCAGGCGGTGAGACCGTCGTCGTTGAGCATCAGCCGGCAGACCTGCCAGGCATTGCGTTCCAATGGGGTCAGCCGGCGGTCGAAGAACAAAGCTCGCGGGACGGCCTCGTGGCGGTTGCCGCTGAACAGGAAGCCGTCGTGAGGTGGCGTGCTCTCGGTCGGGTGGGCGGATTCCAGCCGTTGGAGTGCACCATCGAGCAGGGTCGAAAGTGGGATGGGACCGGGAGGATTCGGAGCAATCTGGCTCATGGTCTGGCCAACTTCTGGTCAATCCAGCTCCGTATCGCGGCCCAGATCACTGACATGGGCAGAAACATGGATTCGGCCAGCTCCATTGTCAATTCCAGCATCGCGGTCTCGTCGTCCAGAGCGATACCGCGTGCGTCGACCGCGGGCTTCCAGCGATGCCACAGGGTCGTTTCCTGTTCTTCGCTGAGTACCGGGTGCCGGCCTTTGCGCTTGGGCAACCCCAGGATCTCCCGGCGCAACGCCACTTCCTGGTGGGTAAGGCCGTAGAACTTGCTGACCATCTCAGTCGAGCCACCAAGCCGCAACATACGATCGACCGAAGAAATCTCCTGCTCGATGTCGCGCATCTGGCTGACCAGGCGCCAGAGCATCTCCCGATCGACTTTGACCGAGCACCAGGGCACCCGCGCGTTGGCCAGCAGCGCGACCAGTGCCGGTTGTTTCAACACATCCAGTTCACGCTCACCGAATCCCATCGCAAGGCATCGGCGCAACTGCCCGTTGCGCAGGTCGTGTAGGGCCTGTGCCACAACAGCTTGATTCAGCGGATGGGGTGTTGCGGACATAGTGGCCTCCCGTCGTTTTCAACCCTCGGATGCGTCGTCTGGTCCTGCCTCCAGTTCCACCAGGCGGCGGGCAAGCCGCAATAGGCGGAAGAGTTTGACCAGCCCGGTGTCGCTCAATCGGGGAATCGTGACGGGACGGCCGGGACGATCGCCCTGCAGCAGCACGCCCAATTCGTCCAGGCAGGGTGCCGCTTGCGAGCTGGGGTGGTCGAGAGTGAGCATCTGGAGCAGCGCCAGCACCGCTCGACCGAACGGCGGCACGACAGATGTGGCGGGCAGAGATGCCGAGCAGGTAAAGCCGATGCCAGATTCGATCGATTCGACGCAATCCGCCAGTTTGGCTTCTTCGGCGATCTCGCGGGCGAACTGCGCGATATGGATGCGCAGACGGTCGGGGGCGTCTAGGCTGGGCTCGATGTACCACACGTCGGTGATCGGAAACAGCCCGCCGGCCTGGACCGGAATAGCGCGCAGCACGTTGTCCGTGAAATCCGGCGTCGCTTCGCCGGTGTGCTCGGCCACCAATTGCTGGATGGCCTGCAAGCGTTCGGTGCTGGCCGCTGGCGAGACAATGTGACCTTGCAACCGTTCACTTGCATCGTCTTCCGGCACCGAGGCCTGGGAATGCGTCGTGCCGGTCGTGGATACCGGGGATGGCGTATCACGCGACCGCGAAATCTTCTCCGATGCGCCGGCGGTCGTTGATGGCGAAGGCGGTGCCACTCGTGGGGCGGTGGTTGCGGGTTCCGGCGAAATGTCCACAGGAGATGACACGGGCGGCTCGGCGGGCAGGCTGGGCGGACTGTTCACTGCCCGCTGGCGGTTCTCGATGTTGTCGATGTCCAGTTCCAGAGCGTTGTAGTCCGCGCCGAGCAATTCGGCCATCTGGCCGATCAGTTCGTCCTGTACGCGCTGGGGTGAGAACGCCTCTGTTGGGGTGTCGAACTGCGTCAGAACCTCATGGAAAAGTGTGCCGAAATCGACGCTCAGCGGTTTGCCATGTGCACGAGTCTCCCAGGCAAACTCTGCTGCCTTGCGTAGCACGGCGAGTCGTTCAATCTGGTGCCGCCCCAGTCCGCCGTAGAGCACGTTGGGAATCGCTGGCAGCAGATAGCGGACCGTATCCTGCATCCGACTGATGTGGGACTGCTGGACCGGGTAGCCGTCGGCGGCCAGCCGACGAGCCAGTTCGGACTGTGACGGCGGCTTGCCGCTCTCGTGTTCATACAGCTCGCGGGCTTTCTCGACGCCCAAGGCACGCTCGATGAAGGTCAGGCCGCCGTGCAGTTCGTTCTCGGCCAGGTGGCCGGTCAGCGCGACGATCTCGCCGCGTTCGGGCCACGGCCGGAACAGGCATGAAATGCGGAAAAACCGCTCGTCTTTCGTCTCCGACCACAGCTCGCGCAAGATCGCCAGCCGGGTGTTGCCGCCGTTGCGGATGATGTAGTGGCCGGCACCTGGTCGACGGGTGATCGGTGGCGGCGCGTCCAGGCCGCGTTCGTGGATCGACGCCTTGATCTCGTCGTAGAGCGGATTGCGCGTCAGCCGCGGGTCGAGTTCATAGGGACGAAGTTCGTCGAGTGTGACGACCATCGGTGTGTCGGCGATGGGATCGCTCAACGCCTGTGCCGCGGGGCTCTGGCGCTGGAAGCCGCTGGCGAGCAGCTTGGCGGCCATGTCGTCGGGCGTCAGGTCAGCCATGGCGTTCCCCTCCCGATGCGTTGGCGTGCCGGACCGCCCGCCGCAACTGGGCTCGGGCGTTGCGTTCGGCTCGGAAGTCGCTGGCGGTGGAGCCGGTGTAGATTGGTGGCAGGCCCGGCTTGGTGAATTTGAGATGGCCGCCCGGTGTGCGCACGACCTCCCAGCCGTGCTGGAGCGCGAACTCGATCAGGCCGCGGAGCTGCTTGTGCCCGCGTGACAGCTCATGTGCGCCGGACATGGACGGTCTCCGTGGGAGCTTTGACACCGACCTGCTCGAACTGGTCTCGCCATTGGGGGAACAGTTCGACGGCAAGGGCACGAATAGATTCCAGCGCGGCCGGCGCGCTGCGTCCGCTCGGGCGACGGCCTTCCACGCGATGGACCGGCAGGCCCTGCGTCGCCGCACGTGGGTAGGCTTCGATGGCCGGAATGGCGGTGTTCAACACGCGCACGTCGCTGCGGCCCTCGAATATCTGGCGTAGCGCCTGCTGAATCAGCCGAGCGTTGGCCGAGACGGGATGCACGCGGTTGATCAGCAGGTGCAGCGGTGGTGGTTCGATGCCTAGATGGCGGAATGGCGCGATGTCCTCGATCAATTGCAAGGTGCCGCGGCGAAGCTCGCGAGCGGCGAGAATCTCGGGCGTCACCGGCGACAGCGCCAGATCGGAGGCGAGCACGGCCATCTCCAGGAGCGCGCTGCGCGCGCCCTGTGTGTCGAGCAGCACCAGGTCGTAGCTGGGCTGGAATGCCGGGAGCAGATGCCGCAGCCGCAGGCGGCCATCGGGTGCATGCAGCAACAGCGTGTTCAACTGGCCCTTGTCATCGTTGGAAAGCACGACGTCAAGCCGGTCGATGCACGTATGCGACACTAGCTTGTCCGGGTTTCGTTCGTTGAACGCGAGCAATTCATAGATACCGGCAGGCGCTTGGTGCGTGAGCGGGTAGTAGCTGGAAAGTGTCGGCTGTACGTCCAGGTCAATCAGCAACACGCGCAGGCCGGCATCGGCGGCGAAGCCGCCCAGGTTGGCGGCGGTCGTCGTTTTGCCGACGCCGCCCTTGGTCGAGATGATGGAGATGACCAGCATGGTCTGCTTCCTCGTCGCGTTGGGATGGAACGGTCAGAGAGATCAGACGCGCTGCTTGCGGCGCTCGGCGATCCACTGCTCGATTTCAAGCGAATCCCAGCCGATCGCGCGAATCCCCAGGCGAATGGCCTTGGGGAACTTGCCCGCCTTCATCAGGTTGTAGATATGGGCGCGCTTGAAGCCACTTTTGGCTTCGACTTCATCTAGCCGTAGGATGCGGTGCTCAACTGCGGAAGGAAGAAGCGGCGTTTCGTCCGGCATGACAGTCACTCCTTGGCGCTCGTGAGCGCTTGTTAGGGGGTGACTCGTAGTGAAATAGCGGCGTCCGTCCGCGTACACCGCAAATGCGGTTTCCGTGACCGCAGATACGGGCTTGCGAAGCTCAGGAAACTGCGAATTGCGCTTGCGTCTGGCCTAGGCGAACTCGCCTTGCAGCGTGCGCTCAGTGATGTCCATGAGGGGGGCCGTGGCGACCCTGCAGCTCTCCGGCTGTTGAGGGCTGGAAAGGCATGCGGAGAGTGATTGATTGCGCACCAGCGTCAGAATGACGCTGATACTGTGCAGGCGAGCTTTCTCTGCAATCTCATTTTGTTTGAGAACTGGAGAGTGGTGAGGTGCCGTGCTCCGCGATCACAAGAGGCACTGAATCCTCAGCTTTCTCTCGCTCGTGAGTCGCGAGAATATCGCGCAACAGTTCGTCAGGGGCAGCAACCTCGTATTTCAGTCGCTGCCACTCAGCCTTGAATACAACGTGAGCATACATCGATGCGTGGTGCAATTCTTTCTCAATCTCCTCAAAATGCACCTGAGCGGAATAGTCGCCCTTTACTGCCTGCAACGCTAGTCCGGCAAGACTCCTGCGAATGCCGTTAATCGCCACCATAACGATGTTGTGCAGATCTTCATTCGCATTGAGCCGCAGCGAGACCCGCATCAAAAGCTGATAGTGTTCGCTGTTGCGCGTTGCGTTCTCGTGCTCGAACTCGTTTCGTCGTTTCTCGCACCAGTCCAGCACATCCCGAGGGTCGGCGTTTGGTTGTTCGTCCCATTCTTGCCCCAATCGTGAGAAGAGGCGCTTGTAGCCCTCTGTCAGCTCGGTGGATAGAGCAAGGTATAAAGAGAGGTCAGCGCGCAGCTCATCGATCCATTTCTGGCGCTTCTCGGCAATGAAGGTGGATGCCGATCGGGCCGTGGACAGTTTCTGCAAGTCGAGAGTGTCCTTGCTATGTTGAGTGAGTTGCTTCCGATTCTTGTTGGCGATGTAGAGGCTTGATCCGACGCCGATGATTGCGGTCGCGGTGGTTCCAATAATCTGCCAGGCGGCTGCGTGAAGGCTCATGTCGTTTGATCGGTGCACCCGTATCAGGCGATACGAGTAAATATACCCTAGCCATTGACCAGAGGACGGTCGCTTAGGCAGCGGGAAAGTGCCTTCCGATCATGGGCTCGGCGAATGTGCTTTTAACTGCCACAGAGGTAGGTTTGTAAAGCTCAAGAAATAGCGGATTGCAGTTTTCGCTTCGCTTGAGCGAACTTGCCTTGCAGGGTGCGCTCGGTTATGCCCATGAGATGGCCGTGATGTGCGACCAAGGCGTTGGCAATGGATTCTTGACTGTTGAAGCTGGAATACGGCGTACCAGACGGTGAGCGTTCCAGCATCAGCGTCAGCATGGCGCCGATGATGTGCAGGTAAGTCGCTTCGGCTCGGTCACTCAACGGGCACAGATTGCAGGCAGGAGGTGCCGGGCCTTGTAGCTTTTGCCGCTCTTGCAGGGCGTGCAGTTGGCGGACGCTCTGTTCGAGCTGGGATTTCAGCGCTTCACGTTCTACCAGCAGCGCGTGCCCAGCCTCCATGGTGATGATGGGATGGGCAATCCGCTCGATGCGGCTGAACAGAAAAGGCGGCCGCTGTCCGGGGTAGTACTGGAGCATCCACTGTTTGAGGTCGATGTGCCGAACGGTTAGCGCTGGAGAATCCCAGAGGGTCTTGTCGTCCGTCGTGATGCCGTTCTGACCGTAGGGGAGTTCGCCGTGGTAGATCGCGTCATAGATTCGATCGGTGTAGAGCCGAAGTTCGTCGCAGCGTGGGCAGTCTAGATGTGCAGGTAGATGCCGATGTTGGACAGCGGCTAGGATCTCTTCCCTGAACCGCAGCAACCCAGCCCATCGAATTGCTGCATCGATAGGACGGTAGTACACGTCCGACAATGAATTCTCTCGCATGGCTTCGACTCCTCGTGACGCTACTCCATCGAGAACTCCTCAGCGCCCAGGTGGGACTGGTGCATCGACACATCGACCAGTGGAAATCCACTCGTAGGCAAAGCCGCCCTAAGTGGAGAAAATCGTTTGGACAGACGCAAGGCTCGTTGAGCGGGGCGTCATGTCGTGGCGCAAGGGCTGGTTAATGGCCGGTAGCCTGGCGCTGCTCTAAGGTGTACAAAGTCGCTACGGTTTGTTAGCGATACTCGGGGCAGTTCACGCGGCAGCAGTCATGCCGGAGTCACATGCGGATTGAGCGTCAAGCGCTACGACAGGCTTGGCAAGGCTTGTTTTGCATCAGGTGTTGGCGCTAGAGCCTTGTCGTCGGTTTCGTATGCTGATTGAGTTGCTCGGCCAGCGGTTTCTGTGGCGAGCGGCACGCTTTGGATGCGTGAGCAGCATGCTGAGAGGCCGAATACGCATCAAGTGCTGGTGGTCGAAATATGCTCAACGAACAGCGCGCCGCCCTCACAACGGAGCGTGTGTGAGACGGCACGCGACAACGCGCAGTAGCTGTCTTTAGATCGCCATGGATGTTGATGGACAACTAGGTGTTGACGGTGAGTTCGTTTAAGGCCATAATTGAGGTCTTGCTGATGCGGCGAGACAGCAAAACTTGTTGTTTATCAACGAGTTGGGCGCTCGATAAGAGTCCCGTCTCCCGCTCCAGGTTAATGGCATCCGGTGGCATGACGAAGCATGTGCAAGTCATCGGAACGGCAGCAAAGCTGCCACAGCAGTAAAAGTTGTACGCGGGAGTAGCTCAGTTGGTAGAGCGCAACCTTGCCAAGGTTGAGGTCGCGAGTTCGAGACTCGTCTCCCGCTCCAATTTATGATCTACAGACGTCCACTGACGTCTGTAAGTCATTGAAAAGAGGAGCTTCGGCTCCTTTTTTCATTCCAGCCAAAGCCACGGAAATCCACCGACAGCCAGCGTTTTTGAGGCCAAAATTAAGGCCAAAGAATGCGGGTGGTGCCGGTTCCGGGTTGTTGCTGGGGTTGGATCGGGATGACCAGCAGCATCGAGCCTAAGTCTCACGACTTAGGAGTTTGATGATGGCACTCTCTGATCTGACCGTGCGGCAAGCCAAGGCCGCCAAGAAAACCTACAGCATCCCCGATACCGACGGCCTCGGCCTGGTGGTCGCCCCTACCGGCGGCAAATCGTGGCACCTGCGTTACTACTGGCTCGGCAAGCAAAAACGCATCTCCCTGGGCAACTATCCCGAGATCGGCCTGCGCGAAGCCCGCACCTTGCGCGACGAAGCCCGGGCACTCCTGGCCCAAGGCATCAACCCCCACGCTGACCGTAAGCAGAAGCGGCACGCGGTCAAGTTGGCCTCGGACTACACGTTCAAGGCTGTCTTCGATGCCTGGTTCGAGCACCGCGCCAAGGAACTCAAGGAAGGCAGGAACAGCACGCTGTCGCAGATCAAGCGGATCTTCGAGAAAGACGTGCTGCCCAGCCTCAAGCAAATGTCGATCTATGACATTCGGCGGCCGCAGCTCCTGGGCGTCCTGGCGCGGATCGAAAAGCGCGAGGCGTTCACCACTGCAGAGAAGGTCCGTACCTGGCTGGGACAGTTGTTCCGCTACGCGCTGGTCATTGTCGAGGGAATGGAGGCCAATCCGGCTACGGACCTGGACGTAGTGGCCGAGCCCAAGCCCGCGGTGACCCACAACCCCTACCTGCATCTGCCTGAGCTTCCCGAGTTCCTCCAGAAGCTCAGGCTCTACAACCCTCGGGGCTGGCAGACCCAGCTTGGTATCCGCCTGCTGTTCCTGACCGGCGTGCGTACCGGAGAGCTGCGGCTCGCGACCCCCGACCAGTTCGACCTCGACCGTGGCCTGTGGATCATCCCGCCGGAAATCGTCAAGCAGCTTCAGGACGAGATGCGCAAGGCGGGCAAGCGTCCGCAGGATGTGCCGCCCTACATCGTGCCGTTGTCCGTCCAGGCCATCGAGATCGTGCGCTACCTGCTCGGGGTGATGCGGCCGGCGCAGCGCCACCTGTTGACACACCGCAGCAACCTCAAGAAGCGCATCAGCGAGAACACGCTCAACGCCGCCTTGAAGCGGATGGGTTACACGGATCGACTGACCGGACACGGTATTCGCGGAACGATCTCGACGGCGCTCAACGAGATCGGTTACCCGAAGATTTGGGTGGATGCCCAGCTTTCGCACTCCGATCCGAACAAGGTAAGTTCGTCCTACAACCACGCCAAGTATGTGGAGCCGCGGCGCCGGATGATGCAGGACTGGGCTGACCGTCTCGACTTGCTCGAACAGGCCCAGGTCGAAGCGGCCAGCGCACACCTCACTATCCACATCGAGGGCGTGCCCGCCATTGCGGAGGAGGACAAGGCTGACGCCATCGTTGCAAGTTCCTCTGCGGCACCCGTTCCGCCGGTAGTGGCTACCCCTATCGTTGTGACGCCGAGCGACGGAGGCATCACCTTCCAACGGTTGTCGCAGGTGCCGCCACCCCCGACACATGCGCCGGAACCCGAGGTGTCCGCCATCCAGCGCGAGCGCGAGGAAATGCTGGCCATTTACGAATCGCCGAGCAGTCTGCCGGTGCCCCTGTTCGGCAAGCTCGCCGGAAAGTCCAAGGACCAGATCAACCGCGAGCTGAAGGCCGGCAAGCTGCTCTCCATCAGCCTGGGCAACCGGGGGCAGCGCGTCCCCGACTGGCAACTGGTGCCGCTCAAGCATAAGCTGGCCCAGGTGCTCATGCACCAGTACCCGCAGGCGGATTCATGGGAGCTTTACCGCATGTTGACCCGGCCACACCCCGACCTGGGTGATCGCGCGGCCATCGACATCGTGACGCCAAGCAATCTGGGCATGGTGGCCCAGGTCATCGCAGGCGGCCAGCCCCATGCGAATGCTCCCGAGGTCGTCCCGCCGCGGCCTATCTCCGAAGAGGTGCGCCAGAGCGTTCGCCGGCTGATGGAGAGCGCTGTGGCTTTGGACGGCGCGTAGTGTTACAGCGCCCGCGAGGGCCTCACGGCCCCCGCGCTACATCTGCACCGCCTGCATGAGTTCGTTCAGTGTGCTGTGGTGCGGGAGCTAAGGACAGGCGCCGATGTCGCCGTCTAGAAATCGAGCAGACGATCATGCATGTCCAGCGGATCGTTGGACGCCTGGCATCTGCACATCAGGGGACGCTCAGCGCGGGCACGCTATCGGGTATTCGATTGGACCGCGCTATCCTTGGCTACCTGCATCGCTCTGCGCTCGAACCGCTCAGAAACCGCGTTGGCTCGTCCTTTGGGTCGCTGCAGATGCGTCACGACCTCGTAGGGACCCTCAGCCAGCGGCCGGGCGGTGATCCCCCATGCATCAGCACGCTTGATGCGCGATTGCGCTGTGATCCCAACGCCATAGCCAGCGCCAACCCATAGCGCCAACATCTCGAACGAGGTCACGTGCTGGATACTCTGCTGGTTCAACGGTGGTAGGGATGATAGTCGCTGATCCAGCGGTGAGCAGCTTTCTGCCGGCCAGCGAAACACGGGGTAGTTCAGAAGCTCGGCGAGCGTGAGTTTTGTCTGGGCAAGTAACGGGGACCGCCATGGCATGGCAACAGCGATGTTCTCAAGCCACAATGGTTGGCTATTCAGAGACGGAGCGCTTACGGCCCGGAGCGACATTCCTGCGTCGTAGCGACCTTCATCAATGCCCGTCACCAGGTCGTCACTTGATGTCTCAAAGAACGCGATAGTGATTTCTGGCTCTTCCGCGCGTTGCAGGGCGAGAAGCGAGGAGAAGCATGAGGATGGCACGCCAGGTGCTATGGCAAGCCTGAGATGGGAAAACTGGCTGGTGGCATCATGCATGCGAGCCCCCAAAAAGTGTTCTGGCCGAGGAGGTGAACTTGCATCGTGGTCAAGAGTGAAGTTTAACGCCGTTATCTTTAACGTGGTTAATTTTGGCAGATTGTTTGACGCTTCTGCTGATGCAGAAATCAACCATTCAGCCAGGCCGTCCTTCTGGTACAAAAACGTATGAATCCGCAGCGGCGACAGCTTTCGGACAGGCCGTGCGCGCTGCGCGCGTCGCACAAGGAGTCGCGCAAGACGAGTTCGCATCTCGGGCAGGCATTTCGCGCTCGCACATGGGCAAGATCGAGCGTGGTGAGCACGTGCCCACGCTGCCCCTCATACTGAAAATTTCAGTAGCACTTAGGATAAGCGCGGCAGAATTGATGGCGGCCACCGAGCGCAATCTTCGTGCCGAAACCGATCTTTGAGGGTGTCTGCCAGCGGGGCTGCGTCAGCCGCTCGCAGACTCACGTAGGCGAACGATGAATCGCTCCAGCGAAGCCGACAAATCGTTGCTGTCAGGTCGCAGCAAGTAAGTCGTGATGACGGCTGAATCGATGGCCAGGGGACGGATCACCACGTCTGGGCGTTGGCAAACCGGAATCTTGCTTGCAGCCAAAAAACCGATGCCGTAGCCGGCACCGACTAAGGTGAGCATCATGTCCAGCGAGGACACCTCCTCGACGACGTTCAACTTGTGCTCAAGCACCTGCAGCAGTCGTGTCAGTTCCCGGCAGTAGCCCTCGCATGCATGGGGATCACACAAGACCAGTGGATGGATCCCGACTTCTTGGAGCGGGACCTTTTTGTGGGCGAGCAGTGCGTGCCGTGCCGGCACGGCGATGACCAATGGATCTCGCCAGATGGGCTCAGCCCGTATGTCGTCGCCGACGTCGGCCGTATGCGCGAATCCGATCATGAAATCCCCGGACCGCAGGCCGCGTAACTGCTCGGCCAGCGGAACCTCGGACAGACGTATCTCGATCTCCGGCTCCTCCGCACGACACCGGGCCAGAAATGCCGACAGGCGAGCATCGATCGCCCCGTCGGAAATTGCGATGCGCAGACTGCCTCGCAAACCCGCTGCCACGGCGTGGGCGCTTTCGCGTGCCTGTTCGAGCACGGTGAACAATCTGCGGACATCTTGAAGAAAGACGACACCCGCCGGCGTCAGCACGGTTCCACGGCGGTTCCGGACGAACAGCACGACCCCTAGCTCGTCCTCCAGTTCTTTGATGGCACGGGACAAGGGGGGCTGTTCGATGTGCAGGCGCTCGGCGGCCCGCGTGAAATGCAACTCTTCAGCCAGGGCCATGAAATAGCGCAGATGTCGTAATTCCATGGTCTCACCCCCCCAATGCCGAACGGGCAATCGCGTGCTACGCCCGTATGTAGGTCCATCCCGCTTGCTGCATGCGCGCCATCTCGATGACGGCAGGCCCGTCCAGTACTTCGAGCGGCTCTCTGTTCTCCCTGCCGATCCGCGAAAGTGTGTTGGGACATACCCAGGTGAGCGTGTCGAGGTCGGAAGGTGCCGTGTCCAGGGCGGCAGCGACGGCTTGCGCGTTCGCGACGATGCGCACATCGGCATCGGGCGCCGCGCGCTTGAGATTGCTTGCATTGTTTCGCGCACGCTCAAAGGCTTCTGCCGTCGGTGCGTGGATGATCACTTTCAATGTAGGGCGTTGGGTGTCTTGGGTCATGGTCGCTCGGCTGTGGCCGTCAGAAAGGTCGTTCACGGGCGCATCTGCTGGGATGCGGATTTCAAGGCGCTTTGCAGCATCTCCTCGATGGAGGGGTGGTAGTACGGCATGGCCAGCAGATCGTTGACCGTCTGCTTTGCCTGGATCGCCCAGGCGATCAGGTGCGCCAGATGCTCGCCTTGCGTCAGGAGCATGCTGGCACCGAGCAAGGCGCCTGAGCCGGGGTCGGCATAGATGCGCAGCAGGTTTTCCGGGGCTCCCAGGATCTTGGAGCGCCCGTTGCCGCTGCCTTCCGCAGTGCCGACGACCGCGCCTTCCTGCATCGCGGCCTCATGGGTCATGCCGACTGCGCACGCATCCGGGTCGGTGAACAGGATCGTGATCGGCACGCGCCGCGATGCCCCTGGCCAGCTTTCCCCGCGCAAGCTCGACAACGCGGCCTGCGCCGCCATCTGGCCCTCGTCCGCGGCCTCGTGCATCAGGGGGCGATCCGGCTGCACGTCGCCTGCGAAGAAAATCGGCACCTGGGAGGACCCGGGGGCCTGCATGGTCGCGGGGTCGATGCTCGGTCGGCCAGCCTGATCCAGGGAGATGCCGGCCGCGGCGAGGTCGAGCGCCTCGGTATTGGGCTGTCGTCCCGTCACGACGAGAAGCCGATCCACCAGGGCCTCGCGCTCGCCGGTGCGCATGCGTACCTGGTCGCCCTCAAGGCTGACTTCGACGGCGGCGCCCAGCCACATCGGCAATTCGGTCTCGAACCTGGCGATCGCTCGCTTCAGGACATCGGGGTCTTGGATACCGCCGATGGTGTCTTTCTGGTCTGCCGCGACCACCTGCACATCCAGCCGAGACAGGGCCAAGCCGAGTTCCAGCCCGATGGCGCCCAGCCCCAGGATCCCCATCCGGGCCGGCAGGACTTCCAGGTCGAACAGGGTATCGGTGGTCAGAACGCGGGAGGCGACACCTTCGAGCGCTTTGGGAACCACCGGGCGGGAGCCCGTCGCCACGATGAAGGCGCCGGCCTCGATCCGTTGTTCGCCCGCCTGCAAGATGCCTGGCGCGACGAAGCGCGCTTCGGCCATGATCAGGCTCTCGCCGGCCGCCTTGCGTGTGCGTTCCGCGGCGGCGCTGGCCAGCGCATCCCTGGTCTGGCGGGCGTGGGACCACAAGGCCTGCGGCCCTTGGGTCGACGGCGTGGCGCTCGCCGCGAGTGCCTTGGCAACCTTCCAGTGCATGCCGGCATGCAGCGCCGCTTTCGAAGGCATGCATCCGACGCGCGCGCAGGTCGTCCCCAATGGCCCCCGATCGATCAGAACCACCTGTTTGCCTGCCGCCTTCAGCGCGTGGAATGCGGTGCTGCCAGCGGTTCCCGCGCCAATGATGGCGATATCTGCTTTCCTTGTCTGCATTGAATATTCCCGTCCACATCAATTAATCGAACATCGAACATCGGACCTCTAGCCAACATTGCGCATGAGCATGAGGGCCGCCACGGCCACGCAGGTGATCGAGAACACCCGCTGGAGCATCTTTGAGGGAATCCTGCGTGCCAGAACGCGGCCAATTGACATGCCCACGAGCGCCGTGAGAACGAATGTCCAGGCGGGTGCGGTAAGCGTCAGGCCGTGACTCCACGCGATGAACACGGTCACCGCGGACAGCAGCGCGATCACCATGAGCGAGGTCGCGACGATGCTGTGCATGCGCAGCTCGCTGAAATGCGCCAGGGCCGGGACGATGATGAATCCGCCGCCCACCCCCAGCATGCCCGTGGCCAAACCGGAGACGACGCCGATGCTTCCCAGCGTGGTCGCGGTTCGCACGTTCCAGACGAAGCGGCCGGTGTCCTTGGAGATCTTGCAGACCCGGCCCTGCTCGTCAGCCGAATCGCCCTGCGGCTGGTTGCCACGGGATGACATGAACATACGGTAAGCCACCACGAGCATGATGGCGACGAAGATCAGGTTCAGCCATCGAGGCGAAAGCCAGTGAGCGAGCTGCACGCCCAGCGGAGCCGTCACGGTACCGGCAGCCGCCAGCATCATCGCTGCCTTGTACCGAACAACGCCCTGGCGCAAGCCCTGCGCAGCCCCCAGGGTCGCCGCAGCGCCCACGGCGAGCAGCGCCACGGGCGCGGCCTGACGGATGTCCATGCCCAGGCCGAATACCAGCGCCGGCACGGCGAAGATGCCGCCGCCGGCCCCAGTCAATCCCAGCACGGCTCCAATGATGAGGCCCAGCACTCCACCCGTCAGCGAGAGCATGGTGAATGATCCTTTGTGCAATTTCCGTTGAACAGCCTGGGATGCGGTCTGAGAGAAGTGGCCATCAGGTTCGGTGCCTCGGCGGCTGGTTCAGCGCGGTCCCAGCACTTCACCCAGTTGCGCCCCTCGCGGCATGCCGTTGTATTTCTTGAGGACCCCGTTGGGGCCGCGCACGACGATGCCGGGCGTCCCCCGGAAGCCGGTGCTCGCCATGAGTGCCAGGTTGTCATCGAGGATCTTGCGCACATCGGCAGGCACGCTCTTGGCTGGCGTAATCCCGCCTTGGCCGAACTGTCGTTCGTTCGTCAACAATGCCGCGCTCCGGTCAGGCGCGCCAAGGATGGCCGCGGCTTTGGCCGGACTGTCATCCTTGATGATGCCCACCAGAATGTGCCGCAATTGGACCTTGCCGGAATCCACCCAAGGGCGTGCAGCTTCCCAAAAGGCGTTGCAATAGGGGCAGTTGGCATCGCTGAAGGTGTAGGTGACGCGCGGCGCATCTGCCTTGCCGTCCAGCACCCAGGTAGACGACTGGAGCTGCGACCATTCCTTGTCGCTGATCGGTTTGGCGGCCAGCTTTTCGAGGTCCGCTTCGTCCATCGGCTCGCCCTTGGCGTTCAGGCGAGTTCCCACGATGGCATTGCCGTCGCTCGTGATGTATACGGCAATGGGCCGGTCACCCGCGACGGCGGCGAAGGCGCGCAGACCACCGCCGACCTTGAATTCCTGCGTGACGGTCAGGCCCTGGCCCTCCAGCGCCTTGAGGACGGCCGGCTTGTCCGCCGTCTCTGCCTTGCTGCAGCCGGTGACCGCCATGAAGCTGGCGGCCAAGAGGAACGAAATGTGCGAGCGTTGTGCAAACATGATTACTCCTTGTCTGTCTTGATCTGTTGGGCTGGCGCGAATCGGCGCGACACCGTGTGTTTGAGGCTTGCCATCGTGAGTTCGCCCAGATGGGTATCCACCAGGCGTCCTTGTTCATCGAAGAACAAGGTGGTGGGCAGGCCTCGCGAGGCGACGGCCTGCATGGTCTGGGAAGCGGGGTCGAGCAGCACATCCTTGAGCTGCAGGCGTTCGCTTTCAAGAAAGGCGCGGGCCTGCTGGGCGCTTTCTCCCTGGTTGACCATGACGAAGGCGATACCGGGATACTGCGCTTGCGCCTGCTCGAACACCGGCATCTCGCGACGGCATGGTGGACACCATGAAGCCCAGAGGTTGAGCACGACGGGCCGCCCAGCATAGGAATTGAGGACGACAGGCCGTTCATCGAGCGTTGCGAGCGTCAAGGCCGGCAATGGCGGCGCCGAGCGCTGAAGCAAAGCCAGCACGCCACCGGCCGCAAACCAGGCCAAGAGTCCGGCCGCAACTCCCGCCAGCACAGGCCGGCGCAATGCCTGAACCGCACGGGTGCGCCACCAGATGAGCGTCACCGCGGCCAGGACACCGACCCACCACAAAAAGCCTTGATCGCCAATGGAAATCATGGACATTGGCGACTGCGCGTACTCTTCCCACCACTGCGCGATGTAGCCGAGGCGAGCTGCCACAAGCCCCACAAAAACGGCGTCCAGCAGCATGCCACCGGCCGCCTTGTACGGAGAGTCGGGCAACCGCTTGGCCACCATGCGCGCCACGACCCAGGCCAGCAGGATGGCCAAGAAGACGGCAACCACCTGAACGGAGAATGGACCGATGCTGATCATCAGGAACCAGCCTTGTCCAAGCGCTCCAAGAAGGCGCTGGCATCGATCTCGCCGACGACGCGCAGATCGCGCCGTTCCTTGCCATCCGGACCGACGAGAATGAGAGTAGGCGGTCCCATGACACCCCAATGCTTGAGCAAGGTCTGGTCGGTCGCATCATTGCGCGTCACGTCCGGTCGCACGACCTGCATCCGGGCCAGTCGGGACGCGACGGCCGGGTCGCCGAATACGTTGCGTTCGATCACATGGCAACTGACGCACCAGTCGGCGTAGAAATCGATCAGAGTCCATTGACCGCGTGAGGCGGCCTGTGCCAGATGCGCATCGACGTCCTCGACCGATTTGGCCTGCAGGTAAGCGACGCCGCCTGTCGCCGGTGCTGCCGAAGCCGAATCCCCGCGCAGGTGTGCCAGCGGCTGCAATGCCGATTCGCCGCCAGAGGCCGCGCCGACCAGCATCAGGATGGACCACAAGCCGGCGAAGACAGCGCCGGACCGCAGCGTCCATGCCAGCCGATGCTTTGCTGCCACGGCCTGGCCCCAAGCGATCAGTCCAATCGCCACCGACAAGACCCACGCGCCCCACAGAACCAGGCTGACCGTGCCGGGCAGGACGCGCGTCAGCATCATCACGGCCATGCCCACCATGACGTAGCCGAATGCCACGCGCACGCGGTCCATCCACGCGCCAGGCCGCGGCAGGACCCGGGCACCGAACACGGCGATGGCCAGCAGGGGCAGTCCCATGCCCAAACCCAGCGCGAACAAGGCCATGCCGCCGTAGACCGCGCTGCCGGTCTGCCCGATGTACAGCAATGCGCCCGCCAATGGAGCGGTCATGCAAGGCCCGACCAGAAGCGCCGAGAGGAAGCCCAGCGCCGCCGCGCCGGGGAGGCTCCCGCCCGAGCGCTCTCTGCCAGCGGATTCGACCCGATTGATCAGCGCCGAGGGCATCTGCAGCTCGAACAGACCGAACAAGGAACTCGCCAGGACCAGGAACAAGGCTGCAAACGCTCCGAGCAGCCAAGGCGATTGCAGTGTGGCCTGCAGATTGGCCCCGGCCAGGCCAGCGGCCACACCTACCGCGGCGTAGGTGCCCGCCATCGCCAAGACATAGGACAGGGAGAGGAAGAAAGCCCGCCGCGGCCTGGCCTGGCTGCCGACCACCATGGTGGAGATGATGGGGATCATCGGGAGCGAGCATGGCGTGAAAGCCAGCAGCAACCCGAAGCCGAAGAACAGCAGCGTCCCCCACACGGGCCCCAGCGCTGCAAGCCGCTGCGCTGCGGCTTGATCCTCCGCCACCTCGGTCGGCCCACCCTGGCTGCCTGCATGGGTGGCGGCCACGGCCGAACTCCCCTGGACGGAATCATTGCCGGCCGGGGAGGTACCGGCCACCACAGCCGGCAGTGCCACGTTCATGGTCTGCGGCGGATAGCAGATCCCTGCTTCCGCGCAGCCCTGCCAGTGGAGCGTCAGCGGGCCGGGGGCAGTGGCAGGAAAGCGCAGCTTGAGCGCCTCGCCCGTATAGATTTCCGTGTCGCCAAAGAATTCGTCGTGTTTGGCCGTTCCTGCCGGAAGGCTCAAGCTGACCTCATGGCCCTGGGCATCGACCAACTTGAGGGCATGGCGATAGACGTAGTAGCCATCGGCGATGTGCCCAGCGGCCGAGAACGAATCGCCCTGCTGCTGCGCAGGGTCCAGCTTGAGAACTTCGGCAACGTCCAGAAATTGCCGTTCACTGCTGCCCCAGGAGGAAAAAAGGCCATTCGCCCACGCGCTGCCGACCGCACAACAACACAGGAGAAAGATCGCTACGACGCGCCGATGAAAAGCCAAATCCGAATCCTCCAAGCAAAGCTGCCTGGATCATGCGATGACCCGATTAAGCGAAACTAAAGGTCCCCCGCACGGCCCCTGGGAACCGGGATGCCATCAATGCTTTGCGCTTGGCTCTGATGATCGACCGTGGGCGAGTTCCGCCTGCTCCGTCCGGGCCCGTTCGATCCCGGCCTCGACGACTTTCGCCGCCTCGGAGTCGGGGGGCATCATCCCTAGCAGCTTCTGCCAGTGCGCGATGGCCGCTTGGTAGTCCCGGCGCTGCACCGCAGCAGCGCCGGCCAGAGTCAGAGGCAGGGCTGCATTGGGATCGAGCGACAAGGCCCGCTCAAGCATACGGGTGGGCTCTCCCTCAAAGCCGGAGCCGCGGATTCTGGACAGCGACTCCGCGTATTCCGACAAAGCTTGTGGATCGTTCTGGACAAGTTCATTGGCGCGAGTGAAGGCATTGACGGCTTGCTCATGATCGCCGAAGTAGCGGTAGGAACGCGCCAGCATGAGCCAGCCTCCAGGATCATCGGGGTGCTGGGCCAGTCGTGCCTGCAGTGAGGCCACCATGGCTTGCACATCGGCTTGCGTCGTCATACCCGCGCTGCGAACCTGTGGCGGGTCCACGGCGGCCGGATTCCCCAAGTACGAATAGGTCAGCGCCGTCGCGATCGGCAGCACAATGGCGACAGTGATCGCTGCCCCCCTGCTTCCAGCAGGTGGCCCCAATCTCGACGGCGATGGAGCAGTTTCATCCAGCGCTCGCCGTTGCAGATCGGATCTTGCATCGGCCAATTCATGGGCCGACAGCGTGCCATTGAAGTGGTCTCTCTCCAACTCCGCCCATTGATCGCGCAGTACCGCGGCGTTCACGCTGTCAGGGGCAACCTGGTTGCCCGCACCATGTCCCCCTCGCCAGAGGAGGAAAGAAAGCCATAGCGAGACGCCTCCCACGAGCACCGACGCCAGAACCAGGAAAACGATGCTCATGACTCGTCCAGGGCATTGTGTGGCGGAGCCAGCAGCGCGTCCGCGTGTCTGCGCTCCTCTTCATTGAGGGCAGCATTCTTCGGCTTGCGGTTTCGGCTGCGCAGACTCATGACCAAGACCACAAAGCCCAGGGCAAGCAGCGCGAACGGGCCAAACCAAAGCAGCATCGTTGTCGGCTTCAATGGCGGGCGGTAAAGCACAAAGTCGCCGTATCGTTCGACCATATAGGTTCGGATGTCGTCATCGCTTTTTCCGGCACGGATCTGCTCGCGAATCTGTTGACGCAAGTCGGCGGCGAGATCGGCCTGCGAAGCTGCAATCGACTCGTTCTGGCAAACCAGGCAACGCAACTCGGATGCAATGCCCAGCATGCGGTCCTCGGCCGCCTGGTCGCTGGCCCAGACCGGAGCCGTGAACAAAAAGAAAAACAATGCCAGCCGCCAGAGGATCATTTCTCAAGCTCCTGCACCAGCGGCAGCAGCTCGCTGCGCATTTCACCCGCGTCCATCGGCCCGGTATGCTTGTAGCGAATGATGCCCGCCTTGTCGATCAGATAGGTTTCCGGCACGCCGTACACCCCGAAGTCGATGCCGACAGCCCCGTGCGCATCGGAGATCGTCGTTTCAAAGGCGTTGCCATTGCGTCCTAGCCAGGCGATGGCGTTCTGCGGCGTGTCCTTGTAGTTCATGCCGACCACCGAGACGGCATGCCTGCTGGCCAATTCGGTGATGACGGGATGCTCCTCAAGACAGGGCGCGCACCAGGAAGCCCACACGTTCAGTACCCATACTTTCCCGATCATGCTCTCGGGCGAGAAGGTCTTGTCCGGGGCTTGCAGTTGCGGAAGACTGAAGCGTGGCGCGGGCTTGTTGATCAAGGGCGACGGCACCTCGCTGGGCTTGAGCGTCAGTCCCATCGCGAGAAATGACACCAATACAAAGAATCCGAGCAGCGGCCATAGGAAGCGGTTCATGATGTGGCCTCGGGCAATGGCTGGGCGGCGTGTTGACGGCGAGGCTTCAGGCGGTATCGGCGATCGCTGATGGCCAAGCCGCCGCCAAGCGCCATCAGGATGCAGCCGATCCAGATCCAGTCGACGAACGGCTTGTGGTAGACGCGAACGCTCCAAACGCCCTCTCCGAGCGGTTCGCCGAGCGCCGCGTAGACGTGGCGCAGTCCATTTGCGTCGATCGCCACTTCGGTCATCGGCATCTGCGAGGCCGGGTAGTTGCGCTTCTCCGGATGGAGCCGACGCAAGACCTTGCCGTCGCGCGACAGTTCGATATCGCCTATCTGCGTCACGTAGTTGGGTCCTCGCGCGCTCCTTACGCCGACCAAAGTGAGGTTGTAGCCGCCGATGCTGACGGACTCTCCCTGGGCCAATCGAACGTCTCGCTCGGTCTCATACCCGCTGACGATGGTCACGCCAGTCACGAATACCGCGATGCCCAGATGCGCCATATGCATCCCAAGCCAACTGCGCGGCTGGGCACGCAACCCGCCGCGGGTGGCGCGCATTCGACCGAAGATGCCCGTCCCCACGGACACGGCGATCCATGTGGCCAGCATCAAGCCCAACGCCGCGGAGCCTGACCAGTGTCCCAGCACGAATGGAGCGGTCAGGCCCACCACGGGTGCCGCAATCATCGGAACGCGCAACTGCCTGAAGATGGCACCGAACTGGGCGGCCTTCCAATTGGCGACGGGTCCGACCGCAATCAGAAGTAACGCGGGGATCATCAATGGCACGAACACCGCATTGAAGTATGGCGGCCCGACGGAGAGCTTGCCCAGGCCCAACGCGTCGATGAGCAGTGGGTACAGCGTACCGAGTGCGACCGCGCCGGCAGTGACCACCAGCAGCACATTGTTCGCCAGCAGCAAGGACTCCCTGGAGACCGTGTCGAACCGTCCTCCCATTCCGACCTTGGGGGCTCGCCATGCGAACAAAGCGAGCGACGTGCCCACAATGACAGTCAGCAGAATCAGAATAAACAGTCCGCGCCGTGGATCGGTGGCAAATGCATGCACGGAAGTCAGTACGCCCGAGCGCACCAGAAAGGCACCAAGCAACGAGCATGAAAATGCACCGATGGACAGCAGCACCGTCCAATTCTTGAAGCTGGCCCGCTTTTCCGTTACTGCCAAAGAGTGGATCAAGGCAGTGCCCACCAGCCAGGGGATGAACGATGAGTTCTCGACCGGGTCCCAAAACCACCATCCCCCCCAGCCCAACTCGTAGTAGGCCCACCAACTTCCCAAGGCGATGCCGACCGTCAGAAACGCCCAGGCTGCGGTGGCCCAGGGACGCGACCAGCGCGCCCACGTCGAGTCCAGTTGTCCGGCAAGCAATGCGGCGATCGCGAATGCGAAGGCCACCGAAAATCCGACGTACCCCATGTAAAGCAGCGGCGGATGAAAGATCAAGCCGATATCCTGCAAGAGCGGATTCAGATCCCATCCGTCTTGCGGGACCGGGAAAAGTCGTTCGAAGGGATTGGAGGTCAACAGGACGAACAGCAGGAAACCGGCCGTCACCAGCCCGAGCACACCCAGAACGCGCGCCACCATGGCATCCGGAAGCTGCTTCGACAGCCGGCTGACCGCATAGGCCCATCCGGTCTGCATCAGCAGCCAGAGCAGGAGCGAACCCTCATGTCCGCCCCAGACCGCGGCCATTCTGTAGCCCAGCGGGAGCTGAGAATTGGAATTTTGAGCGACGTAGGCGACCGAGTAGTCCTTCGCGACAAAGGCCCAGGTGAGCGCTGTAAAACCGACGATCACCAGCAGGAATTGCGTGCGTGCTGCGGGACGGGCGAACGCGATCCAGGTGAGGTTGGCTCGCGCCGCGCCGGCCAGGGCAAGAACACCTTGAGCGAGTGCCACGAACAAGGCGGCGATGAGGGCGAGGTGGCCGATTTCTGGAATCATGGGTCAAGGCTTCCTTGAAGCTGAATTCTTCTGGGCCTCGTCCAGTGCATGCTGGGCCTCGGGTGGCATGTAGTTCTCGTCGTGCTTGGCCAGCACCTCCTCGGCGCGAAAGAGGCCGGCACTGTCCAGCCGTCCTTGAACAACAACCCCTTTTCCTTCACTGAACAGGTCGGGCAAGATGCCCGAATAAGTGACCGGGATTGTTTTGACCGTATCGGTGATGACGAATTGCACGGCAAGCTCACCACGCTGTCGCTTCAGACTGCCTCGTTCCACCATGCCGCCGACTCGAAAGGTGCGCTCCAATGGTGCCTCCCCGGCACTGATCTGCGAGGGCGTAAAGAAAAACACAAGGTTGCTCTGAAAGGCATTGAGCACCAGCGCCGTGGCGATGCCGATGGCGGATAGCCCGGCGACGATGAGTGCGATGCGTTTATGTCGTGGCTTCACGCCGCACCTCCTTGCCCGGCAATTCCGACTGGATGCGCCGTAGTGCTGCTCGGCGCCGGCGCCGAAGCATTCGGCATTCCGTCCAAAGCAACACCACCGTCATCAGGACGGATCCCCAAACGTACACACCATAACCACCCATCGCCAGGAACTCACCGACACTGGCCCAGTTCATCGCTTCACCTCCTCGATGTCCTGCAACCAGCCGGCGTGATGTTCGCGTTCCAGGATGATGCAGCGCACGCGCGCCAGCGCCGCCGCAGCCGTGTAAGCCCAGGCCGCAAGAACCATGATCAGCATGCCCAGCAACATGACCATCGCCATGGAGGGCGCGCGAGTCAGCGATACCGAGGCACCCTGGTGCAAGGTGTTCCACCATTGCACGGAGAAATAGATCACAGGGATGTTCACCACGCCGACCAGCGCCAGCACGGCGCCTGCCCGATCGGCACGGCGACGATCTTCGATCGCCGATTGGAGTGCGATGAAGCCGACGTACAGAAACAGCAGGACAAGTTCAGAGGTCAGTCGTGCATCCCAGACCCACCAGGTTCCCCACATCGGCTTTCCCCACAAGGCGCCTGTCCACAGCGAAAGGAAGGTGAACAGTGCACCCGTGGGGGCCAGCGCCGAGGCCATCATTGCCGACAGGCGGCTGTTGAACACCAGGCCAATGCCGGCCCAGAACGCCATCGCCAGGTAGATGACCATGGACATCCATGAAACCGGCACGTGCAGGAAGATGATGCGATATCCCTCTCCCTGCTGGGCGTCCGTGGGTGCCAAGAAGAACCCCACACAGACGCCAGCGAGTGACAGCGCCGCGGCGGTCACGCCGAGCCAAGGGATGAGCTTTCCCGCGATAGGGTAAAACGCTTTGGGAGATGAAAATTTGAACCAGTTGACCATTCGCTTCGCTCCTCAATACTCAAGTGCGATGCGCAGCGATGCACTCGTTGCGAATGGCGTGAAGAACGCCGCCAAGACGAACACGGCGGCGAGCAAGGAGAGGTTGGCCGACGCACCCTGACCGAGGATCGACGCATCGACCGCGCCGGCGCCGAAGATCAGCACCGGGATGTAGAGCGGCAGCACCAGCACAGCAACGAGAACACCCCCTGCGCGTACGCCCAGCGTCAGCCCCGCGCCGACGGCGCCGATGAGGCTGAGCACAGGCGTACCGATAGCGAGCGATGCGGTCAGAATCCAGAGGGACGAGGCAGGCAGGTCGAACTGCAATGCCAGCGCGGGCGCAAGCAAGGCCAAGGGCAAACCGGACAACAGCCAATGTGCCGTGATCTTGCCGACGACCAACATGGCCAACGGCGCCGGCGACAGCATCATCTGCTCCAGCGTGCCATCGGCGTGATCCTGCTCGAACAGGCGATTCAGCGAAAGCATGCTGGCCAGCAATGCCGACACCCACAGGACGCCTGGAGCGATCCGCCGGAGTATTTCGCGCTCGGGGCCGATACCCAAGGGAAACAGACTGACGACGACGACAAAGAAGAAAAGAGGTATCAGCGCGTCTGACCTTCGGAGCAAGGCCACTTCCAAGTCCCGGCGAATCACGACAAACACCGGATGGGCAACGAGGGGCTGGCTCACTGGCTCATGCCCCCATCCGGACGGTCTGAGAAGCTTTCACGGCCAGCTCTTGGTGACTTGTCAGAACGACCATTCCGCCACGGGACTGGTGCCCATGGATCACTTCACCAAGCCATCGCGCACCGAATTTGTCCAGCGCTGTGGAGGGCTCGTCGAGAATCCATAATTTCCTCTTGTAGAGGAGCAGTCGAGCCAGGCTTGCACGGCGCTTTTGGCCTTGCGACAACATCCGGACCGGCAGATGCCTGTGCTCGGTCAAGCCAACGTCGTCCAGCGCTGATTCCACACGTTCCGGGGTGAGTGGCTCACCTGCAATGGCGGCTGCGGCGAGCAGGTTGTCCAAGGCATTCAGGTCTTCTTTGAGCCCAATGCCATGGCCGCTGTAGACCAGTTCGCGTTGGTATTCACTCCATTGATTGCGTAGCGGCTTTCCTTTCCATAAAACTCTGCCGGCATCCGGCGTTGCGAAGCCTGCGAGCGATCGCAATAGCGTGGTCTTCCCGCTGCCGTTCTCGCCTTGCACCAACAGGCACTCGCCCGGCGCGATCCGGAAAGTCAAATGGTCAAACAGTCGGTGCTCCCCCCGAATGCCCACCAGATCGAGAGCTTCAAGCATGGGCCGGGTCATAGTTCATACACATGGGCATCCTTGGAAGGTGCGCCCTCAAGGGGCAGTCTTCAAAATCATGTCTTCTCCCGATTAACTGAGAATTAGCGGGAACTTGCGTCCTACGTTGCTGTCATTTCTGGCCTAACATGAGCGTGTCAAACAAGCAAACTCAGGTGGGTAGGCGCCATGCGAATACTGTTGGTGGAAGACGACGAACTGATCGGGCGAGGGATCGTGGCCGGTCTGCACAAGCACGGCATCGCGGTGCATCACGTCGCCACCGCAGAAGAAGCCGAAGCCACGCATGCAGAAGACACCTTCCATGCCCTGGTGCTCGATCTCGGGCTTCCCGACCGGGACGGCATGGAGTTGCTGGCCAGCATGCGGGCCGTCGAGCCTCAGTTGCCTGTCCTGATCCTCACGGCGCGGGACGCCATCGAACACAGGCTCAAAGGGCTGCATGAAGGTGCCGACGACTACATGGTCAAACCGTTCGATCTGCGTGAACTCGCGGCCCGGCTGCATGCGCTGGTCAGACGCACGCAAGGCCGTGCGGCCCAGGTCATCTCGGCCGGCCCCCTGCGGCTGGAGCCGGAGAGCGGGCTGGCCTGGTTCCAGGGCGAGTCCGTCTCCTTGTCGCGCCGCGAGGTCGATCTGCTGGCCCATCTCGCCAACGCCGATGGCCGGTGGGTCCCGCCCGACCTGCTCAACGAGCGCTTGTATGGCCTCGGGGAAGAGATCGGCAGCAATGCGCTCAATGTGCATATCCACAACATCCGCCGCAAGCTCGGCGCCGAAGCCATCGAGACGGTCCGGGGGCTCGGCTATCGGCTGGGCTGGAGGCTCGCATCATGAGCCTGCGCCTTCGGGCTGTTCTGATCGCCGGTATCTCGCTGTTGGTTCTGTGGGGTGCTGCCGCCGGCTGGATGATGCGCGGCGTTCATTCCAATCTCGACCGAACCCTCGACGGCCGCCTTGCCATGTCGGCACGCATGGTGTCCGGGCTTCTTGAACGCGCCGCGCTGGCTCCGAATGCGGCGTCCAACGACTTCACCGAGGCGGTGCGCGTCAGCGGCAAGGAGGGCATCGCATGTGAAATCCGGTCCTTGCAGGGAGAGATCCTGGCACGAACGACCACTGGACCTCACTCGGAGTTCGAGTCACTGCCGGCCGGCTTCAGCACGCGGGACGTTTTGGGACATCAGTGGAGGGTCTACGTTCTTCGTGCCAATGGCTACCAGATCACGACGGCGGATCGCGTGGATCAGCGGGATATGCTGATCAACGAACTGCTGAGCGTGGCTGGCGTGCCATTCTTGATTGCTTTCCTTGGCGGCCTGGCTGCCCTTTGGATCGGCATTGGCCGGGGGCTGGCCCCCCTGGAGGCTCTGTCGCAGCAATTGCGCGACAAACACGCGGACGACACGTCCCCCATTGCTGTCAACCATTCGTCCTCGGAACTGCGCCCGGTTCTGGACGCAATGAATGGGCTTCTCAAGCGCCTGGCACGAACACTTGCCAGCCAGCGGGCATTCACCGATGCCGCGGCGCACGAGCTGCGCACACCGTTGACCGTGATCGATACGCATCTGCAGGTGGCCCGGCTCAGTGAAGGCGACGAGGTGGCATCGTCTCTCTCCAGTGCAGAGGAAGGCGTGAAACGACTGCGGCGCACCTTGGACCAGATGATGACGCTGGCCCGCGCCGAGACGTCTGCCGACAAGGCGGACGGTTGCACCTCTGTGGTCGCTTCTGTCGGCGGCGTGCTGGAACAGTGGAAGGCGCACGAAAATGAGCGCTTGTCGTTGAACATCATCGGCGAGGACACCGGAACTCCGGTGCCCAAGTCGATGCTGGAAACGGCAGTTCGCAATCTGGTTGACAACGCAATGCGCTACTCGCCGCGAGATGCGGCGATCGAGGTTGGCGTGTTCCTGGATCCGAATGCACAGCGGTGTGTGGTTACCGTATCGGACCGTGGCCCCGGGCTGACTGCCGAGCAGGCATCCCAAATCGGCCAACGTTTCTGGCGCGGCGACCAGGGCCGAAAGAGTAAGGACGGGGCGGGCCTGGGCATTTCGATCGTGCGGGCCATTGCAGAGAGATTTGGTGGGGCACTGAATCTCGAACCCCGGGAAGGGGGAGGTCTGGTTGCGAAATTTCTCGTGCCCACTGACCCTGCACCCAAAAAAAGCCAAGCCTGGCCTGCAGGACGCAGTTTGGATTCAAAGCCGTAGGTTTGGTGTGCTGCCATGGATGGCGGGGTTACAGCCAAGGGACGGATGCATGCTGATGTGGTTCCCCTTCGTTCGATCTATCGTCTGACTTGGGTGTAACCCGCCGCCGGGGATCGGGCGCATGGCAGTGCTCGTGCGGCTGCCGGTCTTGCGGCTACCGTCGGGTCGGGCGCCATGCGAGACCAGCCAGCACCATCCCTATGAGCAACAGGACGGGCTGGTCGCCATGGCGAACGTACGGCGTCAGGCCGCTCATGCCTTGTACGGTCACGGACAACACGCCCGGCCTGTGTGGCGGCAGAGCGGCAGCGACCCGTCCTTTCGGATCGATCGAGGCTGTGATGCCTGTATTCGTGGAGGTCACCATAGGCCGTGCGGTCTCGATGCTGCGCATCCGCCCGATCTGCAGATGCTGGCGAAGCGCCCAGGTCTGGCCGAACCAGGCGAGGTTGCTCAAGTTCACAAGCACGCTCGCGCCGGGTCCTCCGCCGGGGTTCGGCAGGAGCGACGGGAGCAGCTCGGAACCGAAAACATCCTCGTAGCAAATGTTGAACGCCAAGTGCTGATCATTCACCGAGAACGGTAGCTGGACCGGGGCTCCGCGATCGAAATCGCCCAGCGGCATGTCCAGCATTCGCGTGAACCACTCGAACCCGGCCGGTACATACTCGCCCCACGGAACGAGGTGGTGCTTGTCGTAGCGTAGCGGCAGGGAGGCGTCGACAAGCTGCTGCAAAGGTGTGCCGGCGTCGAAGCCGATGGCGCTGTTGGTGTACCGCGAGCTGCCGTCGGCCGCCATGCTGTGCAAAGGAACGCCCATCGCAATCATGCTGCGCTGGTGCGCGGCGACGTCAAGCCAGGCTTTCCAGATCGTCGGGTTGAGCTGGTCTTGGAATATGGGCACGACCGTCTCTGGCAGGACGATCAGGTCCGGATGCGGCTCTCCGGGACCAGGTGGCTGCGCAGCCAGCCGCAAGTGCCTGACGATGCCGTCTTCGAGCCGCGTCGGATCGAACTTCTGCGATTGATCGATGTTTGCCTGTACCAGCCTCAGATTCAATGGCTCGCCTTCGGCCGTCGACCAATCGAGACGAGCAAGTATCCACCCCATGGCGATCAGGATCAGCACCGTCGCCAGCAAGGACACGTTCCAACGCATGGACGCCGCGGCCGGACGCGACAGGAACGCCACGGTCCCTGAGAGGTACGCCGCGAGCAGCGCGACACCATGCACGCCCAGCAACGGCGCCCAGCCGACCAATGGGCTGTCCACATGGGCGTAGCCAATGTTCAGCCACGGAAAGCCCGAGAACAGCACGCCGCGCAGCCATTCCGAGGCGGCCCAAGCAGCCGACCAGGCCAGCACGTGTGACAGTGCCGCTCGCCGCCGAATGCGGGACTGCAGCCACTTGCTGATCGCACAGGCAAGACCGGGAAACAGCGCGAGAAAGGCAGACAGCGCCACGACGCTGGCCCCGGCCAGTGGCGCGGACAAACCACCGTAGTCATGGATGCTGATGAACAGCCAGTACAAGCCGACCGCAAAATTGACGAAACCGAACCCCCATCCGCGAAGGAATGCCTGCCGGCCGCGCTCGGCGGCGAAGCTGGCGCGTGCCAGAACCGCCAGCGCGAGGATTTGCACGATGGGCAGCGACCACTGGGGCAGCGGATCCGGGGCGAACGTCAACGCATGTGCGCTGCCGGCAAGCGCCAAGGTCACGGCATTTCCCCACCGCACGACCTTGCTCACGGCCTGAGCATTCCAGTGCTCCTTTCAGGATGTAGCAGGGTCGGCCTGCATCGACCTGTCCAAGACAGGGCGGCCGTGCAGCAGCCTGCAGGTGTTCAGAAATACCGACGCACTGCTGGCAAGCATGGCGAGCGCGGCCGCAAAGGGCGTCACGCCTGCTTCGAACAGCACGACAATCACGGCGAGGTTGTACGCGACGGAAAACCCGAGGTTCTGCCGGACGATGCGATCGAACTTGCGAGCCAACTCACGGGTCTCGACGACAGCGCCCACGCTGCCGTGTGCGATCACCACCCCGGCTGCGGAAACAGCCACGGAACTCGATCCTGGAATGGCGATTCCGCAGGCTGCCTGGGCCAGGACCAAGCCATCGTTGGCGCCGTCTCCCACGAAGGCGACAGGCGCTGGGCTCTTTGCCACGATGTCGGCTTTCTCTTCTGGAGAGCAGTGGGTCTCGACCCGGTCGAAGTCTATGCCCAGGTCAGCCGTCAGGCGGTCGGACGCTGCGCTGGAATCCCCGGTCAGCAACCAGAGTTTCAATCCCTGCGCACGCAACTGCTGCAGTGACGAACGAGCATCGTCGCGAGGGGCATCCTGTAGTCGCAAGGAGCCGAGCCAATCCCTGCCTTTGGCAACGTGTACCAGCCCCGGCATGCCATCTTCCGGCGGCATGCCCTCGACACCCGCGGCAAGCAGCCAATTCCTTTCACCCACCCGCACGGCCTCGCCGCCGGGCACCTGCATCGTCACGCCTTTCGCGCATGCCGTCACCTGGCATCCGTCGGGCTCGCACGCGCTGCTCATTCCAGACTGCCGGGCCGCGAGGACCACCGCGTGTGCGATGGGGTGCACGACGCCGGCCTCAGCCCTTGCCGCAAGGTCGATGAGGTCCTGTTCAGACCATCCCTCCCGCGTCTGGATGCTGACGATACGCATCTGACCGCACGTCAACGTACCTGTCTTGTCGAACGCCATGATCCTCGTGCGGGCCAACGCTTCGACGCTCGCAGAGTCTCTTAAGAGGACGCCGCGCCGAGCGGCCTCGCGGCAGGTAAATGCGTAGGCCAGCGGCATTGCCAGACCGACCGCACAAGGGCAGGCTGCGACAAGGATGCTCAGCGCACCGAGCAACGCCCGATCTGCACTTGTGCCGCTCCACAGGTAATGGACGAAGGCGAGCAGAGATGCCGTCACCACGACCGGAAGCAGTATCCGGACGAAGCGCTCGGCCGTCTCGGACAACGACGACCGGGCGCCAAACAGCTCAAGCATGCGCAGGCCGAGGACATCCAATCTTCGCTCTCCCGCACCGGCGGTCACGTGGACCGTCAGAGGACCGCGCAGGTTCACGGACCCGGCGAAGACCCGCTCGCCAGGCTGAACGCTGCGAGGAACGGACTCGCCTTGCAGCAGCGAGAGATCGACGGCCGACTTTCCCGCCACGACGATGCCATCGACCGCGATGCGCTCGTTGGCGCGTATCAGAACGGTATCACCGGGCGCAAGCTCTGCCAGCAGGACGGTGCTCTCGGCCTTTGTGCCGCCGGACGAAGTCAGCTTGGTCACGGTTTCCGGCGCAAGGCTGCGCAATGCTTGCACGGCAAGTCCGCTCTCCTGCCGGGCATGGATTTCGATCAGTCGTCCGATCAGCAGAAAAGTGATCAACATGGTGGCAGCGTCGGTGTAAATCGCCACGGCCCCCATTGCCAGGGAGCCAACCGACACAAAGAGGGAACCCAGGACAGCAACAGAGGCAAAGACGTCCATCCCGGCGATCCCGGCACGCAGTGAACGGGCGGCGGCGCGGTAGAAGTCCAAAGCCGAATATCCGACGACGGGAAGGCTCGCTACGACGCTGGCCCAAGCAATGGCGAGCGCTGCCCCCTCGTCGGCATTGAGGTAAAGCACCCATGAGCCGAGCATGCTCCACATCCCGAAGACGACTGCAACGGTAAGCTGCAAGCGGATCTTCCCAGCCTGCCGCTGCAGGGCCGCTTCCAGCTCATCGGTGCCTTTCAACGGCGACAGTGCGTAGCCCAGGCCCTCGGCCTTTCGCAGCAGCAAGGGGAAGTCGATCGACTCCGGGGCCCAGGTCACAAGTGCCGAGCCCGAGGTGAAATTCACCGTCGCCGAGACCACGCCGGGAACACGCTGCAGGACGCGCTGCAAGGCCATCGCGCAGCTCACGCACCAAAGCCCGTCCACGGAAAACACCATCCGGCCCGCGACACGGGCCTGCTCATAGTCGAAATCCGCGCCGGGACTACGGTCCGCTCGTGGCATCCGTTCCAACCCCAAGCAGCTTCCCACCCAAGACCTTCCCGTAGTAGCTTTGCTCACCTTCGTGGTATTTCTCCAGCGCCTCAGCCACGGTTCCGGTCTGGCGTGTGTCCTTGGGGCGTTCGTGGCTGTTGATGAATGCCGCCACGTCCCAGGCCTCCTGTTCAGTCAGGCTGTACGGCTTTCCAAGGGGCATGTTCGCCCAGATGAAGCCCGCTGCGGTATCGATGCGGGCCATGCCGGCGCCCCAGTTATACGACTCTGCTCCCCAAAGCGGGGGGAATCGCATTTTTCCGTTCGCCTCCCGGGTCCCCTGTCCATTGGGACCATGGCACAGCGCGCAATTTTGTTGATAGACCGCCAGGCCTCGGCCCACGTCGTAGTCGTCCTTTGGCTTCGCCACCTTGGGATAGAGCGCTCCGCGCGGCTTGTTGCCAGCAGGCAACCCATCGGCCATCCAGGCCATGTAAGTCATGAGATCGCGGTACACGTCGCTGCCAGCAGGTGGCGGCTTTCCCGAGGACGACGCCTGGGCGTTCATCGAATAGGTGAAACATCCCATGATCCGGTCTTCGAGCGTGCTGATGGTCCCGGTCTTGCTGCGAAAAGCGGGATAGGACGCATAAGCCGCCCACATCGGTGCGGCATTCTCGCGGCGTCCCGAGTCGAGGTGGCAGTTCGCGCAGGCCAGCGAATTGCCCACGTGGTCCTTGACCATGGCGCCAGTGTCGGTGAAGATTTTCATTCCTCGCCGGATGGCATCGCCATAGGGTCCCTTCGGAATGTCATCCTCCGCAGGCGGGATGTAATAGCCGTCCGCACCGACAGGCATACCGGGCGCAGACGCCTTGGCGTCTTTTGCATAGGCCTTGCGAGCAGCTTCCATGTCTGCTCTCGAATAGGGCGCGGCCGAAGGAATCGTGACCGTTTTGCCGCTGATCGCGCTGTACAGACGCCCGATGACGCCGCTCTCGTAGATGCCGTAACCCGCCGAAAACAGCAGGATACCCAGCCCCGCGGCATAACCGGCACGCCTGAGTGTCCCCGTATGCGCAGAGCGGCGATCACCGTTGTTCATCATGATTGCCTCCTTTGCTGCCTGGACGCAAAGATCCGAAATACTGAGCCACATCGCGCATGTCTTGCTCCGACATGCGCGACGCGATGTCATCCATCAAGGATTGCGGCGAGTTGTGGCGATGGCCGCCTTTCCATGAGACCAACTGGTGGAAGATGTACTCGGGCTGCTGCCCCGCCAGCGCAGGGAAATGGCCACCGACGCCCTCGCCCTGCTGGCCATGACAGGTCACGCACGCCGGGATATCCTTTTTCCAGTCGCCGGTTCGGCTCAGTGCCTCTCCACGTGCCGCGTCTCCGCCCAGATCGACGGGCGGGCCGACAACGCGCGGCAACGCGGCGTAGTAGGCCGCGACTTGCCCGATTTCCTCGGCGCTCATTGCGCTGGCCACGTACTGCATGGACTCGTTGGGGCGGCTTCCGGTGGCGAAGTCGTGGAGTTGCTTCGCGATGTAGGCTTCGGACAAGCCAGCCAGCGCAGGCGTCAGCCCCGCGCCGGCACCATGGTCGCCGTGACATGACGCGCAGGCCCAGACGATGTCGTTCCCCTGAAAGACGAGCGCCGGCGCGTCAGCGGCAACTGCGGGGGCCTGCTGCTTCGGCGCAACGGCCCCGCCAATCGCCGCCCCGCGATTCGGCGCCAGGTCGGCGATGTAGCTCAAAGCGCCCCAGATCGCCAGCGCCAGGAAGATGGCCAGCACAAACAAGGGAATGGGACGCGATTGCTCCCAGGGGTCGAACGTCGGGTCCACGTCTTGAACACGACGCCCCTTGCCGCTCAGATCGGATTTCATCTGGCCCCTCATTGACGCGAGCCCTGCTGAGTTTTCGGATCGTAGCCACGATCACGCAACGTCGCCTCTTTGGCGCTGACGGGGTAGGAACGATCCAGGCTCAACAGGTACGCGACCAGGTCGAGCGCCTCCTGGCGGGCCACCACCACCTTCCCGTCCGCAGGGCGGTACTTCTGCGGCAGCTTGACCACGACCTCGCCGGGCGCGGCCTTCTCCTTGACCTCGAAGAGGAAGGGATACGAAGGCATGATGCTCCAGTCGAAAATGGCCCTGGGCTGGTACAGGTGGGTCAATTGCCAGTCCCGGCTTGGCAGACGCACCCCGACATTCAGCAAATCGGGGCCGGTGCGCATCGTCCCGAGCAGTTGGGGGGCGTCGTAGGCGTAATCACCCGGCGTGGACGGCCTTCCCCAGCCCCGGGCCTGGTCCGCCAGCGTCTGGCCGCTCGAACGGGGCTGCTGGCTGTGACAGTAGACACAGCCATTGGCCACGTACTGCGCACGGCCTCTCAACTGTTCGATTGTGTAGTTCTGCAACTGCGCAGGTGCCTGGACCGTACGGACCTGCAGGCCGGGGAGCACCACGAGCATGATGGTCGCGAACACCAGGATTCCGACAGCGCCGACGAACAATGGAATCAGCCGGTTCATGCGTCACCTCGCCGTTTCGACCAGAGCAGGGCCATCGCATGGAAGGCAAAGACGAAGTGTCCCAGCGTCATCATGCCGCCGCCCACCGATCGACCTTCGAGATACGGCACGATGTTGCGGGTGATGTCGGCGAAACTGGTCTGCGGATCGAGCAGCGACATGCCTTGCAGAAAACCGCCGATGGTCAATGATAGGAAATAGATCAGAAAACCCAAGACCGTCAGCCAATAGTGGAGGGCGATGAGCCGCGGACAGGGCCAGTTCTTGCCTGTCAGGTAGGGCAAGAGATAGTAAAAGGCGCCGAACAGCACGATGGAGACGAATGCGTAAGCCCCCAGGTGCGCATGCCCTACCGTGTAATGCGTGAAGTGGGTGATCGAGTTGATGGCCCGTACGGCCTCCAGCGATCCCTGGAAGGATGCGGCCGTGTACATCAATGCGCCCGTGGACACGAAGCGTAGCGCCATGGACTCCTTGAACGCCCAGAAATTCTGTGCGACCGTCACGTGCTGATTGATCGCCACCGCGATGACAGGAATGAACATCATGACGCTGTGCACGATCGACAGCGTGACCACCCACGTCGGCACTGGCCCACCGATCAGGTGATGAATCCCCACCTGGCTATAGAACAAGGCGAGGCCCCAGAAGCCCAGCAGCGACACACTGTAGGAATAGATCGGCTTGCCGATGATCTTGGGAATCAGGTAGTAGGCCGCGCCCAGGCCCAGCGGTGTCAGCCAGAGGCCGAGCACGTTGTGCGCGAACCACCAGTTGGTGGTCGCTTGCTGCACGCCCGAATGCAGGCCCGGGATATTCGCGATGAAGAACAGGATGGGGAACCAAGCCAGTCCCGCGAGGTAGTACCAGCCGCTGACGTAGATGTGGTGAACGTTGCGTTTTCGGGTCGTCGCGATGGCGGACCATGCGATGAAGAAGCCGCCGAGGGCCAGGACAATGTCGATCTGCCATGGGATTTCGAGCCATTCCAGTCCGTCGCTCCATCCATTGGCAATGGCGATGGCGCCGGCCGCCACGCCGAGGGCCCACAGCACCGCGCCCACCATCGCCATGGCGGGCCTCCGCAGGGGCGTATGAAACATGCGAGGGATGATCCAGAGCGCGACCGCAATACCTCCTGTGGACAGCCAGCCGTACGCGACCAGGTTCAGATGGACGGTGCGCGCGCGCCCGAAGGTGGTGAACGCCTCATTCGCCAGCCAGTCGGGCCAGTGCAACTTCAGTGAGGCAATCATCCCGAACAGCGAGCCAACGATCAGGAACACGAAGGAAACGATGGACAGGACCAGTACGACGTTCCTACCCGGGGCGTCGACGCCGGCACGCAAGGCGTCGAATCGATGCTCGGCCGCCCCTTCATCAAATGAAGATGGGTCATCCGGGGTGCCGGCCTCACCCTCCAGGAATATGGTCGAAGCCTCTTTCTTTCCCGCACGAATCTGGCGCGTCACGATGGACCAGATCAATGCGCCCAGAGCCGCCAGCGAGACGATGAAGCTCAGAGCAAGGAGTAACCCAAGGCTCTCATTCATGGGCGCTCCAGAAATGGCGCGCAACCGTTCGAATTGGTTCCGATGCCAACCACTGGCGTTGGCGATAGTGTTCCATCAGGGCTTGCCTCGGCATTTTTTTTATGAATGTCACAGGTGAATCGCGAGAATGATGGTCAGCCTCGATTAAGCGAAAGTTAAGAACGTTCTTCGAGGCGCCCCGCGTTCTTTGACAGTGGGCAGCCTGGATGGCGAGAGCCAAATACAGTCGGCCGGGGTATTCGAATCGTCGTGATGCGAAGGTCTCGTTCGCCTCGCGGCAGACGCCGACGCTGCGCCGGGGTCTGCCCTGGCACGGGTCGGGACGAACGCTCGTTCGCCTTGCGCAGGAAATCACAACGGAGCACGTATCCGTTGTACCCACCCGCATCCCGAAGGACCGTCAGCCCTGGAAGGGGTAGCCGGCGTTGAGGGTCGAAGGGCCGAATGCCGCCCTCCTTTCGCCCGCTGTTCGCCCCCACTAAAGGCGTCGGCTTCCCATGTCCCGGCGACGACGCACGCCGCTGCTCATCCGTCCGAGAGGACAGGATGCGCGAGCCATTCGCGGCCCTTGAGCATGCCGTCCCAATAGACCGGCGGCAGGATGCGTTCCTTCAGCAGCCACGCCAGCGATGACGGCCGTTTGCCGTCGATGAACCATTTCGGAAACGAAGGTGCCAGCTTGCCGCCGTAGGCAAATTCCGCCAGCACGATCTTGCCGCGCTCGACGGTGAGCGGGCAGGAGCCATAGCCGTCATAGCTGGCTAGGCGCGTGGACCCGCTCCGGGCGGCGAGCAGGTTGTGCGCGACCACCGGCGCTTGCTTGCGCGCGGCCGCGGCAGTCTTGGCATTGGTGGTGTTGGTGCAGTCGCCCAGTGCGAAAACGTTGGCGTACTTCTTGTGGCGCAGGCTCGATGGGTCCACGTCCACCCAGCCCGCACCGTCCGCCAGTGGGCTCACTCGGATGAAGTCCGGCGCCTTCTGAGGTGGCACGGCGTGCAGCAGGTCAAATGGACGGGTGATGCGCTCTTTGGTGCCGTCGGCGTTCGTGCGGACAAAGGTGGCTTCATGCGCTGCGCCATCGACGGCCACGAGCTGGTGGTTGAACTGCAGATCGATGCCGTAAGCCTTCACGTACTCCATGAGCGCAGGCACGTAGTCCGGCACGCCGAAGAGCACGCCTCCCGCGTTGCAGAACTCGATGTGGATGTTCTTGAGCACACCGTGCCGCTTCCAGCGATCGGCCGAGAGGTACATCGCCTTTTGCGGTGCACCCGCGCATTTGATGGGCATGGGCGGCTGCGTGAACAGGGCCTGGCCGCTCTTGAGGTTCTGTACCAGTTCCCAGGTGTAGGGCGCGAGGTCGTAGCGGTAGTTGGAGGTGACGCCGTTGCGGCCCAGTGTCTCCGGCAGGCCCTCGATGCCGTTCCAGTCGAGTTTCAGGCCCGGGCAGACCACGAGCTGCTGGTATTTGACGACGCGGCAGCCGTCGAGCACCACGGCGTTGCGCTCGGGCTCGAACGCGGCGACGGCCATCTTGATCCACTTGACGCCGCGCGGCAGCACGCTCGCCATCGTGCGCGCCGTGTGCGCAGGTGGAAAGATGCCCGCGCCCACCATCGTCCACCCCGGCTGGTAGTAGTGCACGTCCGCCGGGTCGATGATGGCGATGTCCGCGTCCGGCTTGCGCGCGAGCAGACTGGACGCCACCGCGATGCCCGCCGCGCCCGCGCCGACGATCACGATGTCATGCGTGGCGTCCACGACCTCGGTGGGTGTGCGACCGCCGTTGGCGATGCGCCGGGCCACGCCGGAAAGCTCGTAGCCGGCACCGCGTGCGGCTTCGAGGATGGAGGCCAGCGGCTGGCGCTGTGCTTGGCTCAGCGCCCACAGCGTGGCCGAGCGCGTGCCGGTGCGGCAGTAGGCGAACACCGGGCCAGGCAGTTGCGTCATCAGCGTCCCGAAGGCCTGGGCCTGCTGGTCGGTCACTTTGCCGGACTCGACCGGCAGGTAGGTCGTCGCCATACCCAGTGCCTGCGCGGCTTGCTCGATTTCGCTGAAGCCGGGTTGGTCGCCCGCTTCTCCATCGGGCCGGTTGCAAACCACCGCGCGGTAGCCGGCTTCGGCGATGGCCTTCAGGTCAGTAGCAGCGATCTGGCCGCTGACGGCCAGTCCCTGATCCAAGGCTTTGATGTCCATGAGGTCTCCTGCCCGAAAATTGTCCTTTCAGCCGGTCGGTGCCGCTCTCAGAGGGCATCGATGGGAATCTTGAGGTAGTGGACGCCGTTGGATTCGGCGGGCGGCAACTCGCCGGCCCGCATGTTCACCTGTACGGAGGGCAGCAGCAGCACGGGCATCGCCAGCGTGGCGTCGCGCTGCTCGCGCGTGGCCGCGAAGTCATCCTCGCTGATGCCGTCGCGCACATGGATGTTGTGCGCCCGCTCCTCGGCCACGGTGGTTTTCCATTGAAGCTCGCGTCCCCCGGGGCGGTAGTCGTGGCACATGTAGAGCACGGTCTCAGGCGGCAGCGAGAGCACGCGGCCGATCGAGCGAAACAGCGTGCGTGCGTCGCCACCCGGAAAGTCGCAGCGCGCCGTGCCATAGTCGGGCATGAACAGCGTGTCTCCCACGAAGGCCGCGGCAGGCGCGTCAGATGTGGTGTTGTCCTCGACCACATAGGTCATGCACGCAGGCGTATGACCGGGGGTGTGCATGGCCCGCACCTGCAGCGTTCCGAGCATGAAGGTCTCGCCGTCGTCGAACAGACGGTCGAACTGCCGGCCGTCACGCGCGAACGCCGGCTCCGCGTTGAAGAGCTGGCCGAACACCTGCTGTACGGTACGGATGTTCGCCCCGATGCCGGTGTGGCCGCCCACGAGCGACTGGAGATACGGCGCGGCACTCAGGTGATCGGCGTGCACATGCGTCTCCAGAATCCACTGGACGCGCGCGCCCAGTTCCCGCACGCGCTCGGCCATGCGGTCCGCACCGGCGCGCGAGGTGCGGCCGGATTTGGGATCGTAGCCGAGCACACTGTCGATGATGGCGCACTGACCGCTGTTCGTGTCGAGCACGATGTAGCTGAAGGTGCTGCTGTCCTCGTCAAAGAAGGGTTCGATTTTCACGGTGCCTTTGCCTCGCTGACGTATGACCCGTCTGTTGTCGCCCATGCTCCTTTGATCGGATGTTTTCTGGGGCGTTCTCAAATGTCAGATGGTGTCCGGGCCGAATTAACTCAAAATTAAAAATCTGTCGTCGCATGTTCCTGCCGGCCGGCTGCCGGGTGAAGGAATCGCTTCCCCGCCCGTTGACTCAGCCGGGCAGCGCGCGGCGGTTCCAGGGCATGCGCATCAGCACGCGCGCGAGCCCACAGAACCCCGAGACACCGGCGAAGACCAGCCCCGCGCCCACGAAGCCCGAAAGCACATGGAACCATGGCGAGACCGTGGCACCCAGCACTGCACCGAGCACGATCAAGGACCCCGCAACAATCTGCACCTGCCGTTGCAGTTCCAGGGGTTGAGAGGCATCGGCCACGACGGGCAGGCCGGCTTTCTTCCATGCGTCCAGGCCGCCTTCGAGCACGTAGGCGTCACAGGCCGTGCACGCACCCAGCGTCGGGGCGTTCACCCGCGTCCGGTTGCCCGAGCGGCAGTGGAAGATGATTGCCGAAGCGCCGTCGAGCGGCAGGCCGCCACTTCGCAGGCGGTCCATCGGCACATGGCGTGCCTGTGCGATGCGCTCACGGGCATGTTCGTCCGCCGCACGGATGTCCACCAGGACGGCACCCTGGTTCACGAGTTCGCTGGCGGCTTGGGGCGAGATGGATTTCAGGGACATGGCAAGGGCCTCCTAGGGCGGATCATGGACAAAAGATGGCCTTGAGCGTGGCGATGAGCTTGGCCACGTCCGGATTGTCGATACGGTAGTGCAGGGTCTGCGACTCGCGCCGGTAGGTCACCAGGCCTTCCTCGCGCATCTTGGCCAGATGCTGGGACAAGGCGGACTGGCTCAGCGCCACGTTTTCGTGCAGGGCGCCGACGGTCATCTCGCCATGCTCGATCAGCAGGCACAGAACGAGCAGGCGATGCTCATTGCCGACTGCCCGCAGCATGGCCGCAGCCTTGGCCGCGCCGTCCTGTAGAAACGACTGGTCTTTCTTGTCAACCATCATGGCAGCTTGTATTTCATGTTTATCTAATTTAGCATAAACTAATAAAAGATCAAGGAAATTCCTCCAAGGCAGGGAGTGCTGCAGGTCTTCCGGCCGGTGTTCCCATGCTGCGGTATGGGTTCACCTGACACCTCATTCCTGATTTCTTCATGACGCCACCTGCTTCGCTGCCACCGCCAATTGCGACAGACGCTCGACGCAATGTAGGACTGCTGATGGCCGCCCAATCACTGGGCGGCGCCGCGCCACCCATCATCATTTCGCTGGGCGGCATCGTGGGCCAGATGCTGGCCAGCAACCCTTCGCTGGCCACACTGCCGGTCAGCCTCTACAACCTGGGGCTGGCGCTGTCGACCATCCCCGCGGCCCTGCTGATGCGTCGTCTCGGCCGGCGCGCGGCTTATGCGTTGGGGGCGCTGCTGGGTTCGGTGTCCGGACTCATCGCCGCATTGGGCGTCCTGTGGGGCAGCTTCGAGACCTTCTGCATGGGCACGGCGATGGCCGGCTTCTACGGCGCGTGCGTGCAGAGCTACCGCTTCGCGGCCAGCGATGCGGTGCCGCCGCCGCAGCGCGCCACCGTCATCTCGCGCATCATGATCGGCGGCCTGATCGCCGCGGTCATCGGCCCGCAGGTCGTCATCTGGACGCGCGACGCCTGGCCCATGGCGCCGTTTGCTGGCAGCTTCCTCGGGCAGGCAGGCTTGGCGCTGTTGGCCTTGCCGCTGCTGCTGATGCTGCGCATGCCGCCGCCCCAGGCAGCGGCCGTCGTGGGCGCGGCGCGCCCGCTGGCGGTGATCGCGCGCAGCCCAGGCTTCGTCGTGGCCGTCACGGCGGGCATCGTGTCCTACGGTTTGATGGCTTTCATCATGACCGCCGCGCCGATGGCCATGGTGGGTTGCGGCCACACCGTGGGCGAGGCCGCGCTGGGCATCCAGTGGCACGTGCTGGCCATGTTCGCGCCGAGTTTCGTCACCGGCCACCTGATCGCGCGTTTCGGCAAGATCGCGATCACGGCGTGCGGACTGGTGTTGATCGGGACCTCCGGCCTGCTGGCCCTGGCCGGGCTCGAACTTCTGCACTTCTGGGGCTCGCTGATCCTGCTGGGCGTGGGCTGGAATTTCGGCTTCATCGGTGCCACGGCGCTGGTGACCGACTGCTACGCCGCGCCCGAGCGCGCCAAGGTGCAGGCACTCAACGACTTCCTGGTGTTCGGCACCGTGGCCGCCGCCTCTTTCGGGTCGGGCCGGCTGCTGAACAGCTCGGGCTGGGAAACCATCAACGGACTGATGCTGCCGCTCATCGCGCTCGTGCTGGCCCTGCTGGGTTGGCTGGCTTGGCGCAACCGCCAGCAGTCGGCGGCAGCCGCCGCGCCATGAAGCCGTCTGGGTCCGGTCGAGCGTGCGGGTCAACCCCGTTTCATATTCGATGTTCCAAAACCATGAGGAGTTCGCGATGACGACAAGTTACCGGCAACTGACGCAGGACGTGGTGGCCAATCTGGCGCCTCTGCACAAGGGAGTGCCGCAGGTCATGAAGAGTTTTGGTGAGATGGGCAAGGCAGCCATCGCCGACGGCGCACTCGACGCCAAGACGAAAGAGCTGATCGCGTTGGCGATCGGCGTGGCCGCACGGTGCGATGGCTGCATCGGCTTTCATGTCAAGGCATTGGTCAGGCTCGGCGCGACGGCTGCGGAGGTCCATGAGGCCCTGGGCGTGGCCATCTATATGGGAGGGGGCCCGTCGGCGATGTACGCATCGAACGCGGTGGCCGCCTTCAACGAGTTCGCGGCGCTGTCCAGCAACCCGGGCGCGCCGGCCAGCGCCCCGTAGCCTGGGCCCGGACCGTCGTGCGGCGCCGCGGACCGCCTGCATCCGGTGCCAGAGCTTCGCTCCCTCCAACTTGCATCCCCGCAACCACTGTTTACCACAAAGGCCTAACCATGCAGACCACCGACTTCGTTGCGACAGTTTTTGATGGGAGAAGCAATCCCAACAAGGTGACCGTGACCTTTACCATGGCACTCAACGCGCTGCTCAAGGGACATACGGCGACCATCGTCCTGATGGTGGAAGCCGTGGAGCTGGGAAAACCCGGCGCGGCCATTGGGTTGGACATCGGCAAGCCTTTCGAACCCGTTGCCGATCTGCTGGAGAAGTTCTTGGAGAAGGGAGGTCGCATTGCCATTTGCGGCTCTTGCATGATCCACAACGGCATGACCGCCGCGCAGATGGACCCGCGCTTTAGCGTCATCAATGCAGCCGATGTGGTGGAGTTGCTGATGGGCGCCAGGGGGTCCTTGCAAGTCACCTGAGCCCAACCATGACACGATCAAGCGTCGCTGGCTGAGGCCTGTGGCGCGCGTCTTGGAGATCAAGCATTCAGTTGTACCTTGTGCGCCTTCTTGTTCACGAACTCGCCCAGGCGCTCCTGCACATCGTCACCTTGCTGGATCATGGCCATCACCAGCCCCTCGGTGAAGAGCCCGTCCGTGGCCGACATGTCGGCGATGCGGCTGATGGCGCTGACGATGGCGTAGTTGGAAAGCGGCGCATTGCCCGCGATCTTCTTTGCCAGAGTCAGGGCCAACTCCGGTGCGGGCGTGTCGCCTTTCGCGGTGTCGCAAACGTAGTGGGCCAACCCCAGTTCGCGGCCTTCCTGCGCATCGAGGACCCGTCCGGTGAGCATCATCTCCACCATGCGCGGCGCGGAAATGATCCGCGCAGTGCGCACCGTCGCGCCGCCGCCCGTAAAGATGCCCCGCGTGCCCTCGGGCAGCGCAAAGAAGGTGCGGCTGTCGGCAACGCGCACGTGCGCTGCGCTGGCCAGTTCCAGACCGCCGCCCACGACCGCGCCCTGCAGGCAGGCGATCACGGGAATGCCGCCATGCTGGATCTTGTCGAACGCGCGGTGCCAGCCCTGGCAGACGCGCATGAACTCGACGCCGCTGCGCGCCTTGTCGTGGTGCTCCTTGAGGTCCAGGCCGGCACAGAAGTGATCGCCCTTGGCCGTTAAGAGGATGGTCCGGATGTGGCTGGGCACCGCCGAGAAATAGGCGTCGATAGCGGCGATGGCATCCTCGTTGAGCGCGTTGCGCTTGTGCGCCATGTTGAGCGTGACGATGCCGATGTTGCCTTGTTCGGAGGTCAGCAGAATGGGGTCGGACATGAAGTTTTCCTGGCACTGGGTCATGAACATGGTGGGCTGTGGCGGGCAGGTCGACGTGCTCGGTCCGGCGGGCATCGGCCGCCGCTGTGACGGCATGGCCCGCGCCGAAGCGGGCCATGCCGTTCAAGGCCGAGGCTCCATGCCAATGTCGCCATTCATGGGCATTGAGCTTGGCCTGGGCGCGAAATGGCGGATAGACCCCTGGAGTCGCGGTCAAGCCTCACAGTCGATACTATTAAGGGGCGTTTATCTTTTCCATGCCCGTAGATTACCCACCAGGGATGCTGGGCTCAATTGCCAATAGCGTCGTGAAGTTTGCAAAAACTGACAATCTCGTCCGGCCGCCAAGAGGGCTTCCTGCGAGCCCAAAGGCTGTCGCGGCGGCCACGGTCTCATGCGACCTGGTGGAGGATCTGCTGCGCAGCCTGCGCTCGCTGTGCTCGGACCAGGCCCTGGATCGCTGCCTGCAGCAGGCCGGCATCGTGAAGGCATTTATCAACCACCCCGGCTCGCGTCTCACGCACGATCAACTGGTCGGGCTGTACCGGCGAAGCGCCGCCGCCACCGGCGATGAAATGATGGGGCTGTGGAGCCGGCCCATACGGACCGGCGCTTTGAAGTACATCGTCCGAGCGGTCATGGACGCGCCAAGCATCGAGGTAGCGCTGTATCGCTTCACGCAGGTCTGGAACCTGCTGCTGGACGACTACAGGCTGAGTCTCACGAAGGCAGACGCCTCCTTGCGCTTGGACCTTGTCCCGCGGTCTTCCAACACGGGGGTGAACCGATTCGGGCACGCACTGATGCTGAAGCTGACGCACGGCATCGTGTCATGGCTCGCCGGCCGAGAGGTCTCGGTGCGCACTGTGGGCTTCGCTTTTCCACGCCCGTCCTTTGCTGCCGACTACTCGATCCTGTTCCCGGCCCCGATCGATTTCTGCGAACCTTACTCTCAGGTCACCTTTCACGCCGAACTCGGAAAGGTCCAGCCGGAACGCAGCGCGTCCGACGCGCGCAGCTTCCTGGAGCAGGCGCCGCGCGACTGGATTTTCACCTCCTACCACGAGCACGCCCTGCGGCTGAAGGTGCGCGAGTTGCTGCATATGGATCTCGGACGGACGCTGGATGATGTTTCCAGCCGGCTGCACATGTCCTCGCGGACACTGATACGCAAGCTGCAGCAGGAAGGGCTGTCGTTCCAGGGCATCAAGGATGAGTTGCGCAGGGATCTGGCCATTCTCCACCTTGTGCGCAACGACGGCTCACTGGAGGAGATATCCGATGCTTTGGGCTTCAGTGCCCCCGCCGTCTTCCATCGCGCGTTCCGCCACTGGACAGGTATGACCCCCGGACGATACCGAGCGGCGCAGCAAGGCATTTCCCAAGTGGTTACGCTCTGACCTGTGCACCGAAAAGCGGGCATCCGGACCTCGCCACTGGATATCCTCATTTCGCAGCCAGCGAGGCCTCACGCCCGGCCTCCTCGTTGGCGAGGCACAAGTAGGGGTTGTTGGGCGGCACTCGCTCGAACAACGCACCGGGCTGCGTTAGCAGGTAGCCGTGCAACTGCCGCGATTTGCGCGGCCCTGTGACGTGGCAAGTCCAGATGTTCAGGCCGCTGGCCTGCTTACGGTGCACGGCCAGCTTCTCGAAGCGTTTTTGTACCCACTGCCACGGCTCCAGTTTTTCCTGGCGAGCAATGGCTGCCAACTGCGGATGCTCTTGAGCGTAACGCTGGAACACGCCGGGACTGACCAGGTACGCGGTGTCGTCCACGGAGTGCACCAGCGCCTTTGCGTCGTTGATGATGAGCCGGCGGGAAGCGATGCCCTGTTTCAGCCACGCCATGAAGTGCTCGCCTGATGGCGGCGCTGCCGAGGATGTTGGCACTGGCACTGGCACTGGCACTGGCGCCGGTGACGAAGGCGAAGGCGAAGGCGAAGGCGAAGGCGAAGGCGCGGCCAAGCTTGGTGCTTCGGGGCGCACGGTAGACGTCTCTTTGGGGAGCGCTTCCGCATCCTGCCGGGTCTCGGGCGAGCCTCCCATACCCACCATCGACAGCATGTCCTCCATGACGTCGGGCACGACCTGGGCCTTCAATGGAGGCGCCGAGAGGGGGCCACCGCTTTCCCATGGCGGAACCGACGGGCCGTCCGAGTTGGACTGCGGCCCCTCCGTCGTGCGGGTGGCGGAAACATCGGCCTCCTTACCCGTGGACGCTGCGTCGATCGCCACTGTGCCGGTAAATGGTACCGGCCGCTGCCCCGGCTCCCAGATCAGCGCGGGTGCGAGGCGCAACAGGGTGAACGAGTGGGACCAGCCGGTGGCGCTGGTCACGGTTGCGCGCCAGACTGCCTTGCCGTCGTATGACGGCTGCAATATGCCGTGGTCCTGCAGCACATTGAAGACGGCGGTGTTGTTGGCCGGGATGCCGTCGATGCCCTGGGACAGCAGGTGCGCACGCAGCTTGTCCGAGACCGTCTTGCTCACCAGCCACAAGGCATCCTCGGTGAGCCAGCCGTCTGAGGCCTCGGGCTGGTTCAGCTTCAACTCTTCCTTGAGCAGGTAACGCAATCCGTCGAGCAGTTTGCGTTGCAGCGCGTGCTTCGGTGCGGCCATGGCGCGCGCCGGGTCACCGCCCAGTTCCTGGGCCACCGAGGCGCGGTCGGCCTGCACGACAAGTTCGCCCAGCACACCCGCGTGCTCGTACTGGCCGGCCAGGACATAGAGTAGCGGTGCCCACAGGTCGGGATAGCCACTGAGCCAGTCCAGGGCATCACGGTCGAGCAGTTGGCGGTAGAGCAAACTTGTCGCGGCACTGTGCAGGCGGTATTCGCGGTCGTCGCGGTAGCGGAAGCGGTACGGCTGGTGCAACGGGCCATGCCACGGGTGCCAAGTGCTGCCGTCGGCAAGCTCGACGTGCAGATCGACGGCGATCTTGCCGATGTCATGGAGCAGCGCGGCATAGGCAACGGCGGCGGTCCAGGCCTCGGACTGTGCGGCCTGGTCCTCGGGACTGGCGCCGATGGGCAGCAGATGGGACTGGCGCAGCTTGAGCGCATAAGCAACGATTTCGAGGCCGTGGTCCAGCATGCCGCCCGGATAGGCATGGTGATGCGCCTCGGAGGCCGGGAAGGCCTGGACCAACTCGGCGTAGCGTTCCAGGGGCGCGCGGTACAGGGTGGCGAATTGCCTGCGTGAGAGCGAGGTGCGCTGCCAGATGTGCTCCAGCAGTTTCTGCCGGCGCGGGGTGGCCAGCATCGATGCGGCAGACTCGGGCCGCAGCAGCCCTTTCGGGAGGACGGTGGCGGGTGGTGGCGTGGGCGCGGCAGCGACCGGGGGCCGTTTTCGCTGGAACAGGGAGAGCATGTCGATGTCCTGATGACGGGCCGACCGGGAGGCCTTTTCGCCTTTTCGAGGTAGGGCCTTTCCCCTTGCACCCCATTCCCTTGCCGTTTCGGCCCTTTGGCCTTTAACCGTTTCGGTATAGCGGGGCCTGGGTTGCGGCTCCAGCGCCAATGTGGAATCTGCTCGAATGGATTGGACGGCGACCAGGTGATGGCCTCGGCCTATGCTGCGGAGATGCTGCTTCCGCCAGGTAGGTTGCCCCTAGGCGTCCAAGTTGACAAACGCGACAAACGCGACTAGAGTGAATCTTGTCTCAAACCTGCTTGGGAGATGACCATGCCCACCGCCATTGAATTCATTGCCGATCGTCTTCCGCGCGTCACCGTGGAGGACGTGCGCCGTTTCGCGGATACCGTTGAAATCCGGGATGCCACGGCATTCGCGGCCGAGTTGCAGGCGTTCGTTCACGAGCGCGTGGAAGCGGTGAAACTGCCCGCTAACCTCGCAGGCGAAACGGTGGAGCATGCCCTGGAGCGCAAAGCGGCCGCGCTGCGTGCCGACACGAGTTGGGCACCGACTGAAACCGACGTCCAGCGTGGCCGCGCCGTGCTGCTGGAGGCCTTCAACCAGCCGCACAACCTGCCGCCCGCGGAGTTCGCCAAGCTGGCGGACAAGTCGCGCCAGCAGATCTACAAGGACATCCTCGCCCGTCGGCTGCTGGCGCTGAACGTGGGACCGCGCGGCCAGAAGCTGCCCGACTGGCAGCTCGACCCGGTGAAGCAGCAGTTGACCCAAACCGTGCTTCAGGAGGTCGAGGGCATCGACCCCTGGACGATCTACCGAGCGCTGACCGAACCGCTCGAAGGCTTGGGCGGTCGCTCGCCGGTGGATGCGGTGACGCATGGCACGATCGACGACGTGGCCGAGGCCGTGTTCAACGTGCTGGGCGTTCAGGTGCATTGAGGCAAGACCGCCGTGAGCCGCGAGCTGCCTTCGTTCCTGATCGATGCCGGCGAACTGCTCCAGCATGTGAGCCGTGTCGTCTATCGAGGCAGCAGGCTGTACTATGGCCGCGGTAGCACCAATCGCTACGATGATCCGGCACGGGCCTATGGCGTGCTCTATTTGGGGCGCGACCTGCCCACGGCGCTGATGGAGTCGGTGTTTCACAAGCATCAGTGGCTTGCGGACACGCAACGCTCGATCGCGCTGAAAGAAGTCCAGGCCCGGATGGTGCGCGCGGTGGGCGTGATGGACGACGTGCTCCTGGCCGACCTCACGGCGTCGGGCGTCATGGCGGGCTACTTCGGCCTGAACCTAGAGCAGTTGGCCAGCCGCGACTACACGCACACGCAGCAGGTGTCTGCCCAGGTGCATGCGATGTTCAGCGGCGATGGCCAGCCGCTGTTCGATGGGGTGCTCTATCCGTCGCGCAACAACTATCCCGCCAAGAGCATCGCCCTGTTCGAGCGTGCGGCAGCAAAGGTTGGCGTTGTCGATGACATCGACCTGGTGGACCATGTGGACTGGCCGCACTTCGTTGCCACGTATCGCGTCGGCGTGGAGCCTGACCCCGGCCCGGTGGAACCGGATGACGAAGCGTCATGAAGCACTTTGAAGCCCGCAGCAGAATGAAATGGACCAAACTCGAATAGGCATCCCTCAGTAGCAGGAGACGACCATGAGCATCACGACCCGCATCAGCACTGCAGAACGCCTCGGCCGCGCCCTTGGCCGCGGGTGGCGCGCCTACGCGCGCAGCGAACGTCGGGCGTCAAACTGGTTGGTGTCCAAGGGTGTGCCGTTGGCCGGCGCTGCTGCGCTGCTGTGGGCCGGCAAACTGGCTGTCCTGGGGCTGCTGCTCTACGTTGCTTTCTGGCTGGCCTTGCTGCTGGTCGCGCTGGTGTTTGTGGCCCAGGGGCACGATACCGTCGAATGGGAGCCGCCCGAACCAGAGTGGCGGCACGGCCACGCCGGTTTTGGCCTCTATACCCACGATGAGTATCGGATAGATCCACATGATCCATCTGATGAGACCTAGCGAAGAAGCATGGCACTATTTCTTCTTGCTAGGTGTCGATGCCCACTTCATAGCGCCGCCAAAGGCCATGTCGGCGGCCTTGCCGCCGGCCGCTTTGGCGCCTGCCGTACCGGCAGCAAGCCCTTGCAACATGCCCCCCACGGCGTAGCCCGCCCATCCCAAGGCGGTTACCCAGAACAAGGGCAGCACGATGAACATCGTCGCCATGACGAAATTCAACAGCATGTCTCCGAAGGCATTGTTGAGGCCCATGACCAGATCGAAATTCGTATGCGGCCGGTTCCATCCCCAGCCCCATCCGTAGAGCGCGTCCAGAATGGTGCTGTCGATCCAGCGCGCGAGTTGAAACCAGAAATCCACGAAGAACAGCGCAAACTGCACCACGCTGACCGTCACGAGTGTTTTCAGGTTGTAGGTGCTAACCATGAGCACCACCGGAATGCAGATAACCAGCGCCATCTTCAAGAGCGCCAGCACCATCGGAAGGGCCTGGCGCATTGCATCCATGGAGGGGAAGTAGCCCAACGAGCCCACCGCCAGTCCTACGTCGGCTGCCGCCCGGGTGATGATGTTCGGGTCGGTCATTTCGATCTGGCCACCGTAGTCCGTATAGACGCTGCCTTGGTTCAGCTTCTGCTGCCGCGGTGACGCGATCGCGCGGATCACCGAATCGTCCACGTCGGCCCGGCTCAGGAAGCCAGCCCAGCCCGCCAAGCGATTGAGCAGGCTCGGGTCCACCTGGCCCAGAAGCCGCGCCCGCAGGCCATTGCTGCCGTCGGCCCACCATTGCCTGCAGGTCGGGTAGCCGCCGCCGCTTGCTACCTGCGCGAGCCCTGCATCTCGGTTGCTGTCGTAAGGCCAGTCATCGCGCGGCGTGCTGGAACGATACGTGTCGTAATAGCCGTTCGTGTCCGTGAAGAAGCGCGAGCCGATCCAGGTCACGTCGTGCATCTGCTGCTCATCGAGCTGAGGGCGCTGCATGAATAATTTCGCCCGTGCAGCCCCATAGCAATCCCGCGAGAAATCCGCCACTTCCTGAGCCAGTACCGGGTCGTCGATGCGCGTGGCGTCGATCTCCATGCGCATCTGCCGCAGGTCCGTGCCGCACGGGATTGCCGCCACCGAAGCGCCGGTGACGGCGCGCGAGAGCGCGTGGATGAACGCCCACCACACCGGCACCTTCGCCGACTGGTTGTTGAGCGTGCTGAAAGATTGCGACCAGCCGGTATTCGAGGGCTGCGGCACACTGACCTGACATTGCGCCGAGCGCGAGCTGTCGTACTGGATGGTGTTCAGGTCCACGTCGATGAACGGGATGCCCGCGAACATCACCACCACGATGGCGACGAAGACCCGGTTCTCGATGCGGGCGGCGCTCA
>Ga0310345_10000228_pt1 | contig 106556 bp, 95 predicted proteins | sample HC15DNA20500_MG_FD_204667 | JGI IMG/M metagenome (GOLD analysis project Ga0310345, IMG submission 204667) | Marine microbial communities from station ALOHA, North Pacific Subtropical Gyre - HC15-DNA-20-500_MG | ecosystem: Environmental > Aquatic > Marine > Oceanic | place: Pacific Ocean: North... | reverse complement strand
AACGTGATCGACGCCATCATCATCGACGCGCGCGGCATCATCGAGACCTTCAACCACGCCGCCGAGCAGATCTTCGGCTACAGCAGTGCCGAAGTGATCGGTCGCAACCTGTCGATGCTCATGCCCGAACCGGACCGCTCCGCTCACGACGGCTATCTGGAACATTACGCCCGCCGCGGCACCTCGCGCGCACTGGAACAGAACCGCGAGCTCACCGCCCTGCGCCGCACCGGCGAGACCTTCACCATCGAGCTGCGGGTCTCGCAGATCAGCCACCACGGCGAATGCAAATTCATCGGCCTGGTCCGCGACATCACCGAACGCAAACGCATCGAGCGGATGAAGAGCGAGCTGGTGTCGATCGTCAGCCACGAACTGCGCACACCGCTGACCTCCATTTCCGGCGCGCTCGGCCTGATCGTCGGCGGCGCGCTGGGTGAGACAGCGCCGAACATGCGTCAGATGCTCAGCATCGCCCATCAGAACAGCCTGCGCCTGGGCCGCCTGGTGGACGATCTGCTGGACATGGACAAACTGGTCGCCGGCAAGATGACCCTTGACTTGCGCGCCCTCGCAGTGCCCGCGCAGCTGCAGCAGGCGATCGCCGCCAACCAGGGCTACGCCGCCAAGCACGATGTCACCCTGGTCCTGCAGCAGGCGCCCGACGTACAACTGGTGGCAGACGACGACCGGTTGCAGCAGGTACTGGCCAACCTCATCTCCAATGCGGTCAAATTCTCGCCGCCGGGCGGCAGCGTCTCGCTCGGCAGCGAGTGCCGCGGCGCCTGGGTGCGAATCTGGGTGCGCGACCAGGGCCCGGGCATCGCCCCCGAATTCCACACGCGGATCTTCCAGAAATTCTCCCAGGCCGACTCTTCCGACAGCCGCCAGAAGGACGGTACCGGCCTTGGCCTGGCCATCAGCAAGGAGCTGATCGAACACATGCACGGCCGGATCGGCTTCGATTCCGAGCCGGGCGAAGGCGCCTGTTTCTGGTGCGAACTGCCGATCGCACCGGCGGTGCAAGATCAACCCTGATGCTTCCGTGAGCGCGGACGCGTACGCAATCTTCTGGAGGCACAATGGCCGAGCTCAGGCGCATCCTGCACATCGAAGACGATCCGTCGATCCAGGCGGTGACCAAACTGGCGCTGGAAGCCATCGGCGGCTACGAGGTGCTGTCCTGCTCCTCCGGTGCCCAGGCGCTGGAGGAAGTCGAAGCCTTCGCCCCCGACTTCATCCTGCTCGACGTGATGATGCCCGGCATGGATGGCCCGCAGACGCTGCTGAGGCTGCGCGAGCGAATCGACCTGGAGCGGATTCCGGTAACATTCATGACCGCCAAGGTGCAGCCGAGCGAGATCGAACACCTGCGCAAGCTCGGCGCCCGCGATGTGATCGTCAAGCCCTTCGACCCGATGCTGCTGGCCGAGCAGATTCGCAGCATCTGGCTTACTGGCCGATACTAGTCGGACTGCCCAAACCGGCGTCGTGACCTGTTGTCCGACCTGGTGCCACTCACCGAATCCGCAAGGCCCTCGACGATGGAGTCACCGCAAGCAAGCCCGGCGCCGACGCCATCCACCACGCAACCGCGGGAACTGTCGCGCCTGGCGGCGCTGCTGCGCTACGAGATCCTCGATACCCCCGAGGACAGCGCATTCGACGATTTCACCCAGCTGGCCGCGCAGCTGTGCGACGCGCCCATCGCGCTGATCTCGCTGGTCGACGACCGCCGCCAGTGGTTCAAGAGCCGCGTCGGCCTGGACGTCAGTGAAACCCCGCGAGAGATCTCGTTCTGCACCCATACCATCCTCGGCGAGGAAATCTTCGAGGTCGAGGATGCACTGCAGGATCCGCGCTTCCGCGACAATCCACTGGTGGTCGACGGCCCGCAGATCCGCTTCTATGCCGGCACGCCGCTGACATCGCCGGACGGCTACAACCTCGGCACGCTGTGTGTCATCGATCGCCAGCCGCGGCGGCTCAATCCCGAGCAGCGGGCCATTCTCGAGCGGCTCGGGCGCCAGGTGATCCGCCTCTTCGAGCAGCACCTGCTGGCCCACCGCCACGCCGAACAGGCAGCGCTGCAGCAGGCCATCCTCGACAGCGCATCGAGCGCGGTGCTGGTCACTCGCAGCGACGGCGTGGTGACCAGCGTCAACCCGACTGCCGAGCGCTTGCTCGGTTACAGCGAGCAGGCGCTGCGTGGCCACCCGCTGACCGCGGCGCTGTTCCGCCCCGAGGACCTGCAACGCCGGGCGGCACTGCTGACCAGCGAGCTGCAGCTGCCGATCGAGCCTGGTTTCGGCGTGCTCACCGCGCCGCTGCACCGCGGTCGCCGCGAGATGTCGCAGTGGCGCCTGCGCCACCGCAATGGCAGCACGGTGCCGGTGCTGCTGGGTGTCACCGCGATCCACGATGAGCAGGAGCAGCTGCGCGGCTATCTGGTCAACGCCTACGACCTCGCCTATCAGGAACAGCTGCAACTACGTCTGCAGCAGATCGCCGCGCAGGTTCCAGGCATGCTCTTCCAGTTCCACTGGCAGGCCGACGGGCCATCCTGCTTCCCCTATGTCAGTGAAGGCGTCGAGCAGGTCTACGGGCTCAGTCCGGCGCAGCTGGCCAGCAGCTTCGCGCCGATCGTGGCGCGGGTCCACGGCGGCGACCGCAGCGCCCTGCTCACCAGCATTCGCCGGGCGGCCAGCGAGCTGGCGCCCTGGCACAGCGAGCACCGTGTCGAGCACCCTCGCAAGGGGCTGCTCTGGGTCGAGGCGCGGGCCACCCCGCTGCGCCAGGTGGACGGCTCGGTGCTCTGGCACGGCTTCGTCAGTGACATCACCGCACGCAAGGCCGAGCAGCTGGAACTCGACAAGCAGCAGGAGATGAACCGGCGCCTGCTCGAGGCGCTGAGCGAGGCCGTGATCGCCTGCGACGCCGAGGGCAACCTCACCCTGTTCAACGAGAAGGCCAAGCAGTGGCATGGCGCCGATGCCGAGCCGGGCTCGCCGGACGAATGGGCGGCGCGCTACCAGCTGTACCGCGCCGACGGCGTCACGCGGCTGCAGCCCGACGAAATTCCGCTGCGCCGCGCGCTGGGTGGCGAGCACGTCGTCGACCACGAGATGGTGCTGCTGAGCGGCGGCGCACCGCGGCATGTGCTGTCCAACGCCGATCCGTTGTACACCTCCGATGGCCGGCCGCTGGGCGCGGTCGCCGTGCTGCACGACATCACCGAACGCAAACGCATCGAGCAGTTGCAGCGCGAATTCATTTCCACCGTCAGCCACGAGCTACGCACGCCGCTGACCTCGATCAGCGGTGCGCTGGCGCTGATCTGCTCGAATGTCACGGGCGAGGTCCCCGAGCAGATGCGCGAACTGCTCCAGATCGCCCAGCAGAACAGCCTGCGCCTGAGCGCCCTGATCGACGATCTGCTGGACATGGACAAGCTGCACGCCGGCAAGATGCGCTTCGAGCTGCTCGAACAGCCCTTGCGACCGCAACTCGAAACGGCCCTGCAGAGCAACCGCAGCTATGCCGAACGCCATGGCGTGCAGTTGCAACTCGGCGAGTGCCCGCAGGTCCAGGTTCGGGTCGATGCCATGCGCCTGCAGCAGGTGCTGAGCAACCTGCTGTCCAACGCCGCCAAGTTCTCGCCGCCCGGCGAACATGTCGAGCTGTCGGCCCGGCTCCGTGACGGGCAGGTACGCGTCAGCGTCCGAGACCGGGGTCCGGGAATTTCCACCGATTTCCGCGAACGGGTATTTCAGAAATTCGCCCAGGCCGATTCCTCCGACAGCCGCCAGCAGGGTGGCACCGGGCTCGGGCTGGCCATCAGCAAGGAGCTGATGGAGCGCATGGGTGGCCGCATCGGTTTCGAATCCGAGCTCGGCCATGGCGCCTGCTTCTGGTTCGAACTGCCGATTGCTGACCAGGCCAAGGAGAGTCCGTGATGAAACAGCTCAAGCGCATCCTGCATGTCGAAGATGTCCCTTCGATTCAGGTGGTTACTCGCATCGCCCTGGAAAAGCTCGGCGGCTTCGAAGTGCTCAGCTGTCAGTCCGGCCAGGCCGCCCTCGAGCAGGTGCGGGACTTCGCACCGGACCTGATCCTGCTCGACGTGATGCTGCCCAACATGGACGGAATCGAGCTGGTGCGCCAGCTCGGCCAGCTGCTGGATCTGCAGCAGACGCCAGTGGTATTCCTCACCGGCCATCTGCAGCCCGAACGATCGCAGGAGTTGCGCCAGCTCGGCGTGCGCCAGGTCCTGAGCAAGCCGTTCGACCCGCTGCAACTAGCCGCTCAGTTGCAGCAGATCTGGGAGGCTGAGCATGGATGACCGGGCGCGCCAGGCGCTGCAGCAGCAGCTCGCCCAGCTCGAGCAGCAGTTCGCCGAGCGACTGCAGGCCGACCTCGCCGAACTTGCCGAACAGGCGCAGGAGCTGCAGGCCAATCGCGCCACTGGCCAGCGGCGACAAGTGCTGCTCGGCATCCGCGAGCGCCTACACCGCCTGGCAGGCGCGGCGGGCACCTTTGGTTTCGCCAAGCTGGGTGAGCGCGCCAGACAGCTGGAGCAGCGCGCCGATCGCTGGCTGGAGTCGGCCAAGCCCGGCAGCCGCGCCGCGGACGCCCTCGCGCGCGCGTTGCTGCAGCTGAGCAACGAGACGCCCGGGCAGGAGCGCGAAGGCGCTGCAGAGCTGCCAGAGCACCACGAAGAGCCGGCCCCCGGCTGCCGCATCTACCTGCTCAAGCCCGACCCGGTCGCCGCCGACAACATGGCGCGGACGCTGCGCAACTTCGGCTATCTGGTCAGTCTGTCGGAGGATTTCGCAGCGTTGCAGGAGGCCGTGGCCAGCGAACTGCCGGATGCGCTGATCGTCGCCGTGAAACACGACAGCGAACTCGAGGCGCTCGCAGCCCTGCAGCAGAGCCTGGAGAATCCGCTGCCGCTGCTGGTCATCCACGACCGCGCCGATTTCGCCAGTCAGCTGGCGGCGGTGCGCGCCGGAGCCCAGGGCTTCTTCACCCGCCCACTGGACATCACCCAGCTGGAAAACAGCCTGGAGCGCTGCCTCGATCGGCAGCAGGGCGAGCCCTTTCGGGTGCTGATCGTCGACGACGACGCCGATCTGGCCGCGCGCTACAGCCTGGTGCTGCGCAATGCGCAGATGCAGGTCAAGACCCTCACCGAGCCGACCCGGGTGCTGGAGACCATGCACAGCTTCAATCCCGAGGTGCTGCTGCTGGACATCAACATGCCGGACTGCTCGGGGCCGGAGCTGGCGCAGATGATCCGCCTGCACGATGAATGGCTGCGGGTGACGATCATCTATCTGTCAGCCGAAACCGACTCCCACCGGCAAATGGCAGCGCTGCTCAAGGCCGGCGACGATTTCATCACCAAACCGATCAGCGATACCGCGCTGGTGGCCGCGGTGTATTCCCACGCCCAGCGTGCCCGTTCGCTAAGCACCGCGCTGGCCCGCGACAGCCTGACCGGCCTGCTCAAGCACGCCGATATCAAGGAACAGCTGGCGCTGGAAGTGCAGCGCACCACCCGCACCGGCAAACCCGCCAGCGTGGTGATGCTCGACCTCGATCATTTCAAGCAAATCAACGACACCTACGGGCACGCCGCCGGCGACAACGTCATCCGCGCCCTCGCCAACCTGCTGCGCCAGCGTCTGCGGCGTATCGACAGCCTCGGCCGCTACGGTGGCGAGGAGTTCGTCGCCGTGTTGCCCGAATGCTCGGCCCTGCAGGCCCGACGCATTTTCGACGAAATCCGTGTGCGCTTCGCTGCGCTGAGCTTCAATGCCGGCGACCAGGAGTTCCGCGTGACCTTCAGTGCCGGCATCTGCGAGACCGACGGCCACAGCGCCGCCGGCCTGCTGCTCGAGCATGCCGACCAGGCGCTGTACGTGGCCAAGCACAACGGCCGCAACCAGGTGCAGATCGCCCAGCGCTGAGCGCCCGGCCCTTTCGGCGGCGAACCGCTGTGGTTCGTGCAGGTCTGACTACACTGAGTTCATCCCGGTGACCACGCGGTAGCGAGGCAACTGGGGATTCTGTGCAGTCATCCCCGGCGGAAGGAGTCCGATTTGCCCGCAAGACTCGCGATCGGTTGGCATTCAGTCGCCTTTCTCGCTGCGTTCCTGCTGCTCGCCGCGCTTGGCTGGCAAGGCAAGCGCACGCAGGAAGCGCTGCTGCAGACCAATCGCTCGGTCAGTCACAGCTTGGAGATCATCACCTCGGTCCAGGCCATCCTTTCTTCCCTGCAGGACATCGAAACCGGTTCGCGCGGTTTTATCCTCACCAGCGACCCCACCTATCTCGAACCCTACGAGCGCGGTCTCAGGCAGCTGGAAGGCAACCGGCGCAGCCTGCAGCGCCAGGTCGAGGGTCGTGACTTTCCCGACCGGCGCTGGTTCCAGACCCTCGATGCGACCATCGCCGACCGCCTCGAAGTTGCCGCCCGCAACATGCAGACCCGCCGCGAGGCCGGGCTGCAGGCTGCCGTGGAGCGTCTGCGCGAGGCCGGCGGGCACCTGCTGATGGACCGCCTGCGCGCACTGCTCAACGCCGTCGAGCAGCACGAGCGCAGCCAGCTGGCTGCTGCCAGCGAAGCCGTGGCACGCACCACCGAGCGCGCTCAGCGGCTGGCATTGATCGGCACACTGGTGGTGATCGGGCTGTTTCTGGCGGCCTTCTGGGCCTTGCAGCGGAATCTGCAGATTCGCCAGCAGCTCGCCCGCAGCGCCCAGGCCGGCGAGGCACGTCTCGGAGCGCTGTTGCAGGCCATTCCGGACCATCTCTACGCGGTCGATGAGCGGCAGCAGGTCTCCAGCATTTCGCGTGGCACCCCGCGCCGCGCGCCGCCACCGGAAGCGATCGAACCCTTGCTCATCGAGCTGCTCAACCAGACCGACGAGGGCGCGCTGCGGCAGAAAACCTGGTGCGAGGTGCAGACCCAGCGCACCTTCGAGGTTCGCCTGATGCCCACCGGCCTGGGTGACCATCTGGCGATCGCACGGGATGTCAGCGAACTGCAGCGCAGCCGCGACAGCTTGCACGACCAGCAGATGTTCCTGCGCCGAGTGGTCGATACCGACGACAACCTGATCTTCGTCCGTGACGTGCAGGGCCGCTTCCTGCTCTGCAATACCGCGCTGGCTTCGCTGCTCGGCGCCCGTCCGCAGGACATCGAACAGCGCCGCGCGGACGCGCTGCCGTCCTCGCAGCTGCTGCAGCCACTGCTTTCGGGTGATGAGGAACTCGCCGAGCTGGCGACCGGCAGCAGTGAGCTGCGCACCACCGAGGTCGCGTTGACCGACGCCCAGGGTGCGGAGCGCTGGTACCAGGTGGTCAAGCGGCCGCTGCGCATCTCGCCACGCACCTGCCATGTGGTGACGGTGGCCGTGGATATCTCGCTGCGCCGGCGCATGGAGCAGATGAAGACCGAGTTCATCTCCACCGTCAGCCACGAGCTGCGCACGCCGCTGACCGCCATTCGCGGCGCGCTCGGCATGCTGACTGGCGGCATCGGCGGGCAGATCAGCGACGAGGCCCGCCCGCTGCTCGGCATCGCGCACAAGAACAGCGAACGGCTGGTGCGCCTGATCAACGACATTCTCGACATCGAAAAGCTCGAAGCCGGCCGCCTGGCCTTCAACTTCGGTCGCCACGACGTACGCGCGCTGGTGCAGCAGGCGCTGTCGGACATCACGCCATACGGCCAGGACTACGGCGTCAGCCTGGAATTTCTGGATGATCCAGAGCTGCCGACCAGCGAGGCGACCCTGGACCCCGACCGCTTCGCCCAGGTGATGGCCAACCTGCTGTCCAATGCGATCAAGCACTCGCCAGCCGGCGGCTGCGTGACGGTGGAGCTGCGCCACAGCGGCGAAATGCTGGAGATTGGTGTGCAGGATCGCGGGCCCGGCATTCCGGAAGCCTTTCGCTCGCGCATCTTCGAGCGTTTCGCCCAGGCCGACTCCTCCGACGCCCGCCAACGCGGCGGTACCGGGCTGGGGCTGGCCATCACCCGCTCGCTGGTGCAGCAGATGCACGGGCAGATCGGCTTCGACTCACAACCCGGTCAGGGCAGCCGCTTCTGGCTGCAACTGCCGCTGGAGAGCAACGAACAGGCGGCTCGGCCACAGGCCCCGGTTCAGCCAGTCGGCGCGGCGTCGCCAGCGGAGCAGGCCACGCTGATCCTGATTCTCGAACCCGACAGCCATGCCGCCGAGCAGCTGGCCGAGGCGCTGCACCAGCACGGCTATGCCACGCTGATCGCACACGCTGCCGCCGAAGCACGCGAGCTGCTCGATCGACACCGAGTGCAGGCGCTGACCCTCAGCCCGGCGCTGCACGACGAGAACAGCGTGGCCTTCCTGCAGAGCCTGCGCAGCCAGCACCACTACCGCAATCTGCCAGTGCTCATCGTCAGCCTGCAGCCGCAGCGCCGGGACGAGGATGACGGCCTGCTGCGCGGCGGTGCGGTGGGCGTGATCGACTGGCTGCACAAGCCGATCGACCCGTCGCGGGTCATGGAAGTGATCCGCGCCTGCCTGAAGCTCGGCGGGTCGAAGCCGCGCATCCTGCACGTGGAGGATGACGAAGGTCTGCGCGTGCTGCTTGCTCGGCAGATCGCCATGCTGGACGTCGAGCTGGTCGGAGCGGCTACCCTGCATGAGGCTCGCCAGCTGATCGCAGCGCAGCCGTTCGATCTCGCGGTGATAGACCTGATGCTGCCGGATGGCGAGGGCACCGAACTGTTCGATCAACTGGCATCGAGCGTTCCGCCGCCCCCGGTGATCATCTTTTCTGCACTCGACACCCCGATTCAGGACAACCGCCTGGCGCTGCGCCAGCTGGTGAAATCCCGTCATGACGGCGACGAACTGGCCAGGCTGATCCAGCACCTGTTGCAACACTGGCCGCCGGGGCAAACTCACGAAACCGACGAGGCTCATCCATGAGCGAATCTGCCAGCAAACGCATTCTCATGGTGGAAGACGAAGAGGACATCGCCTTCCTCATCCGTTACATGCTCGAACGCCACGGCTTCGTCGTCGAGCATGCCGCCGATGGCCGCCAGGCCCTGGAGCACTTCGCCCAGGCCGAGCCGCCGGACCTGACCCTGATGGACATCATGCTGCCCTACCACGACGGCCTCGAGCTGATCGAACGGCTGCGGGCGCAACCCGGCTGGGACAGCGTGCCGGTGCTGATGCTGACCGCCAAGGCGCGCGAAGTGGACATCGTTCGCGCGCTGGAACTGGGCGCCGACGACTACGTGACCAAACCCTTCCAGCCGGAGGAACTGCTGGCGCGTATTCGTCGCTTGCTGAGGGGCCGCCGATGAAGCGAGCGGTCATGCTGCTTGCCCTGGCGCTGCCTTGCGGTGCGGCGCTGGCGGATGTCGCCACCGCCGAGCGGCAGGTCCAGGCGCAGCAACTGGACGCGGCCGAAGCGACCCTGCTCGCGCACTTGGCGCAGCGCCCGGGTGACGCCGAAGCACAGTTCCTGCTGGCCCGTGTGTTGAGCTGGCAGGGCCGGCCGGAACAGGCCTTGCCGATCTATCAGCGATTGCTGCGCCAGCAGCCGGACAATGCCGACTACCTGCTCGGCGAGGGTCAGGCGCTGCTCTGGGCCGGTCATCCGCAACGGGCGCTGGAATCGCTCGAGCGCGCTGCCCAGCTCGCCCCGGACTATGCCGAGGTGCAGCAGGTGATCCAGCAGGCCCGTGCTGCGCTGACCGTGCCCAGCACCGCAGCGGCACCCGTGCCGGTGGTCGACGCCGCGACCAGGCGACGCCACGAACTGGAAATATCCGCTCGCCAGGACTGGCTCGACAGCGGCTTTGACAACTGGCGCAGCCAGCGCCTGGACTACGCCTCGACGAAGCCGGAGAGTCTCGGCTGGTATGGCGCGCTGACACGCGAGCAACGCTTCGGCGAGTGGGACGAAGGCGTCGAAGCCGGCGCCGTCATTGCGCTGGACGAGAACTGGACCCTGCAACCGGAGATCGGCTACCAGCCGTCGCCCTATTTCCTTCCCGAGTGGCATGCCGATCTGCGCCTGCAGCGGCGGCTACCGGACGGCTACCTCGGCGCCGTCAGTGTCCGCCGCACCGAGTACGAGACCACCCGGGTCGACCGTCTCGCGCTGAGCGCCGAACGCTACTGGAACGCCTGGCGCGCCGGCTACACGCTGAACGTCACCGACGTCGCCAACGCCGGCACGCCGATCGGCCATGACCTGGCACTGGACTACTACTACCAGGGCCTGAGCTACGCCGGCCTGCGCCTGACCGTCGGCGAGGAAGAAGCGGTGGAGGAACAGCAGCTGATCACCAGCGACGTGCGCGCCATCAGCCTGCAAGGTCGCCACTGGTTCGACAGCCGCTGGGCGCTGAGCTGGGAGATCGGCCATCATCAGCAGGGCAGCTACTACGACCGGCAATGGCTGCAGCTCGGCCTGCGTCATGCTTTCTGAATGGCTGGCGCGCTGTCCGCCCTGGCTGTGCGAAGCACTGGCCAACGCCTGGACGCAGCTCTGGCCGGAAGACCGCATGCTGCAACTGGCGCTGTACTGCGCCCTCGGCCTCGGCACACTGACCGTGCTGGTGTTGCTGCAGGTGCTTCTGCTCGGTGAGGTATCACGCCGGCGCACCGTACGCCGGCAGCAGTTCAACGAACAGTGGCGGCCCTTCTTCGCCCTCTGCAGCTTGAGCGACGAACTCCCGCCCAGCCATGCACCGCTGCCGAGGCGGCGGCAGCTGTGGTTCCTGCTGCAGTGGAACCGCACCCAGCTGCAGCTGCGCGGCGCCGCCCGCGAGCGCATGAACCGCGCCCTGATCGCCCTGGGCATGGACCGCCAGGCCCTGAACCTGCTGCGCGGGCGGGTGCGCAGCAAGCTGATCGGCCTGACCTGCCTGCGCCATCTGGCTGAACCGACACACTGGGACGCAGTACAGTCGCTCTTGCTCAGCCGCAACTCCATCGTCGCCCTCTCCGCCGCCCAGACCCTGGTGGCGATGGACGCCAGCAAAGCCATGGCGCTGATCCTGCCGGCGGCGGTGAATCGCCCCGACTGGGCCCTGCCGCGGCTGATCAGCCTCTGCCAGCAGGCTGGCGAACAGGCCGTGACCACGCCGCTGCTGATCGTGCTGTCCTCCTCGGAAGATCCGCGTCGCGAGCGTCTGGTACCGCTGCTCGTGCAGGGCGATCCCCGCCACGCCGCGCCCTGGGCCCGAGCTCGGCTGGACGAAGGCGCACCGGCGGAATATCTGCAGGTAGCGCTGCGCTGCCTGTGCGAACTCGGCGACCCGCGCGACCGCCACCGCCTGCTACGCGCCCTGCAGCACGAACAGGACACCGTGCGTCTGGCGGCGCTGCAGGCGCTGCACAAACAGGCACGCCGCGAAGACAGCGAACTGTTCCTGCCGCTGCTATCGGACAGCAGCTGGTGGGTACGCCAGGCGGCGGCCGACAGCCTGGCGGCGATGCCGGGCGCAACGCTGGAGGGGCTGCAGCATATGCTTGAACAGGTTCGTGATCGTTACGGCAGGGACGCCCTGCGCCGCGCCATCGCGGAGGTGCGCCGGTGACCGATACCTGGCTGTGGTGGTTGCAGGTCGCATTCATCCTCTATTTCCTGCTGCTCAACGGCATGTACCTGCTGCTCAACGTACTGTCGATGGCGAGCCTAACCAGTTATATCCGTCAACGCGCCGAGACCGGCGAATTGGCGCCCTACCTGGGTGTGGAGCCGCCGGTGTCGGTACTGATGCCGGCCTTCAACGAGGAGGCGACGATCCGCACCTCGGTGCGCTCGATGCTGCAGCTACAGTACCCCGAGTTCGAGATCGTGGTGATCAACGACGGTTCGAAGGACAACACCCTCGCCGTGCTGATCGAGGAATTCGACCTGGTGCCGCACCCTGAGCCGCTGCGCCAGGCCGTGGCCCACCAACCGGTGCAGGCCATCTATCGTTCGCGGCGCTACGCCAACCTGCGCGTGGTCGACAAGGCCAACGGCGGAAAGGCCGATGCGTTGAATGCCGGTATTAATGCCGCGCGCTACGGCCTGTTCTGTGGCGTCGACGCCGACTCCATCCTGCAGCGCGACAGCCTGCTGCGCGTGGTCCAGCCCTTCCTCGAGGACGAGCGCACCATTGCCGCGGGCGGCACGGTGCGCATCGCCAATGGCTCGCAAGTGCGCGGCGGCTTCCTGATCCAGGCCGGGCTACCAGGCAACTGGCTGGCGCGCTTCCAGATCGTCGAGTACCTGCGTGCCTTTCTGTTCGGCCGTCTCGGCTGGTCGCCGCTCAATGCCGTGCTGATCATCTCCGGCGCCTTTGGCCTGTTCGACCGCGAACGGGTGATGGCGGTCGGCGGCTATCGCACCGATACCGTTGGCGAGGACATGGAGCTGGTGGTGCGGCTGCACCGTTATCACCGCGAGAAGCGCATTCCCTACCGCATCCGCTACCTGCCGGACCCGATCTGCTGGACCGAATGCCCGGAAGACCTCGGCACCCTCGGCCGCCAGCGCAGCCGCTGGCAACGCGGCCTGGCCGAAAGCCTGAGCCGGCATGCGCGCCTGGCTTTCAGCCTGCGTGGAGGCACGCCGGGCTGGCTGGCCTGGCCGTTCATGGCGCTGTTCGAGTGGATCGGCCCGCTGATCGAACTGGTGGGCTACGGCTTCATGCTGGCGGGGTTCGCCTTCGGCGCGGTGTCCTACGCGGCGCTGGCGGCCTTCCTGCTGGTGGCGATCGGCATGGGCATCCTGCTGTCGGTCAACGGCCTGCTGCTGGAGACCATGTCCTTCCGCGTCTACAGCCGCCGGCGCGACATGCTGCAGCTATTCTTGATGGCCGTGCTGGAGAACTTCGGCTACCGCCAGCTCAATACCCTCTGGCGCTGCCGCGGGCTCTGGCAGTGGTTCTCCCGGCGCAAACACCAGTGGGGCGTTATGCGCCGCAGCGGGCAGTGGGGGCAAAGCTAGCTGAACGCTCACAAAACCGTAGGGTGGATCACGCTTCATCGATCCACCATGGCTGTGCAACAAGGTGGATGTAAAAGGCGACATCCACCCTACGGATGTCGTCAGAGCTGAATCCAGGTCGCCTTCAGCTCGGTGTACTTGTCGAAGGCATGCAGCGACTTGTCGCGGCCGTTGCCGGACTGCTTGAAGCCGCCGAACGGCGCGGTCATGTCGCCGCCATCGTACTGGTTGACCCACACGCTACCGGCGCGCAGCGCCCGTGCGGTGCGGTGCGCCTTGGACAGGTCGGCGGTCCACACCGCGGCGGCGAGGCCGTAGGGGGTGTCGTTGGCGATCGCCACCGCTTCCTCGGCGCTGTCGAAGGTGATGACCGAGAGCACTGGGCCAAAGATTTCCTCCTGAGCAATCTTCATCGCGTTGCTCACGCCATCGAAGATGGTCGGCTCGACATACAGCCCGCCGGTTTCCTCCAGCGTACGCTGACCGCCGATCAGCACCTGCGCCCCGGCCTCCCGTCCGGCGTCGATATAGCCGAGCACGGTGTTGAGCTGCTGGGTATCCACCAGCGCACCGACGTTGGTCGAAGGATCCAGCGGATTGCCCGGCTTCCAGCCCTTGAGCGCCTCGACCACCATGGGCAGGAAGCGCTCCCTGATCGAACGCTCCACCAGCAGCCGCGAGCCGGCGGTGCAGACCTCGCCCTGGTTGAAGGCGATGGCGCCGGCCGCAGCCTGAGCTGCTGCTTCGAGATCCGGCGCGTCGGCGAAGACGATGTTCGGGCTCTTGCCTCCGGCCTCCAGCCAGACGCGCTTCATGTTCGATTCGCCGGCATAGATCATCAGCTGCTTGGCCACCCGCGTGGAGCCGGTAAAGACCAGGGTATCGACGTCCATGTGCAGCGCCAGCGCCTTGCCGACGGTGTGGCCGTAGCCTGGCAGGACGTTGAGCACGCCGGCCGGGATGCCAGCATCGATCGCCAGCTGGGCGATGCGGATGGCGGTCAACGGCGACTTCTCGGACGGCTTGAGCACCACCGAGTTGCCGGTGGCCAGCGCCGGGCCGAGCTTCCAGCAGGCCATCATCAGCGGGAAATTCCACGGCACGATGGCCGCCACCACGCCGACCGGCTCGCGGGTGACCAGGCCCAGCTGGTCATGGGGCGTGGCCGCTACCTCGTCGTAGATCTTGTCGATCGCCTCGCCGCTCCAGCGCAGCGCCCGCGCGGCGCCTGGGATGTCCACCGCCAGCGAGTCGCCGATCGGTTTGCCCATGTCGAGGGTTTCCAGCAGGGCCAGTTCTTCGCGGTTGGCTTCCAGCAGGTCGGCGAAGCGGATCATCACCGCCTTGCGCTTGGCCGGTGCCAGCCGCGCCCAGCTGCCGGCCTCGAATGCGGCACGGGCACTGGCCACCGCGCGCTCGGCGTCGGCCTGGTCGCAGCTGGCGACCTGGGCCAGCACCCGCCCGTCCACCGGGCTGATGCAGTCGAAACGGTCGCCAGCCTGCGCCTCGGTGTATTCGCCCTGAATGAAAGCGCGACCTTCGATACGCAGGTCACGGGCACGCTGTTGCCAATCGGCGAAGGTCAGGCTGGGCATGGTGCTTCCTCTCTCTCAGGTCTTTCGGGCTATGGAAAAGGCACCCTAAACCAGCGGTGCGGACCCTATCAATATTTTTTACGAACGGCCGGTCAATCGCCTTGTTTTGTTCGTTTTATTAAACATAGACTCGAGCAAAACGCTGCGACGCCGTCGCAGCATAGTCGCTCGTCGCCGGAGCCAGCCCCATGTCACAGGATTTCCATCCCAACGCCTCGCCTGATCACTTCTGGATGCCCTTCACCGCCAATCGCCAGTTCAAGGCCACCCCGCGCCTGCTGGAGAGTGCCGAAGGCATGTACTACACGGCGAGCGACGGCCGCCAGGTGCTCGACGGCACCGCCGGGCTCTGGTGCTGCAATGCCGGCCATGGGCGCCGCGAAATCAGCGAGGCGGTGAGCAAGCAGATCGCCAAGATGGATTTCGCCCCGACCTTCCAGATGGGCCATCCGCTGCCCTTCGAGCTGGCAGAGAAGCTCGCCGCCATCAGCCCCGAAGGCCTGAACCGGGTGTTCTTCACCAACTCCGGATCGGAATCGGCGGATACCGCGCTGAAGATCGCCCTGGCCTATCAGCGCGCCATCGGTCAGGGCTCGCGCACGCGGCTGATTGGCCGCGAGCTGGCCTATCATGGCGTCGGCTTCGGTGGCATGTCGGTCGGCGGCATGGCCAACAACCGCCGCGCCTTCGGCCCGATGCTGCCGGGTGTCGATCACCTGCCGCACACCCTCGATCTGCAGCGCAATGCCTTCAGCCGCGGCCTGCCGGAGCACGGCGTGGAGCGCGCCGATGAACTGGAACGGCTGGTGACGCTGCATGGTGCGGAGAACATCGCCGCGGTGATCGTCGAGCCGATGTCCGGCTCGGCCGGGGTGATCCTGCCACCGGTGGGCTATCTGCAACGGCTGCGCGAGATCACCGCCAGGCACGGCATCCTGTTGATCTTCGATGAGGTCATCACCGGCTTCGGCCGCGTCGGCGAGGCCTTCGCCGCGCAGCGCTGGGGCGTCACGCCGGACATCCTCACCTGCGCCAAGGGTCTGACCAACGGCGCCATTCCCATGGGCGCGGTGCTGGTCGCCGACCACCTGTTCGATGCGTTCATGAAAGGGCCGGAAAGCGTCATCGAATTCTTCCACGGCTACACCTACTCAGGGCATCCGGTGGCCTGCGCCGCGGCACTGGCGACCCAGCAGATCTATCAGCAGGAAAACCTGTTCCAGAAGGCCATCGACCTGGAGCCCTACTGGCAGGAAGCACTGTTCAGCCTGCGCGACCTACCCAACGTGATCGACATCCGCACGGTCGGACTGGTCGCCGGTATCCAGTTCGCCGCCCATGCCGATGGCGTCGGCAAGCGCGGTTACGAAGTGTTCCGCGAGTGTTTCGAGAAAGGCCTGCTGGTACGCGCCAGCGGCGACACCATTGCGCTGTCGCCAGCGTTGATCGTCGAGAAGGCCGAGATCGACCAGATGATGGAGTTGCTCGCCGACGGCATTCGCCAGGCCGGCTGAGGCTTATTCGGCCTGGCGGGCCGTTCTCGCCGTATTTGCAGGGAAAACCGGTGGGCTGAAGCCCACCCTACAGGGGCGGCTATGGACGTTCGGTAGGGTGGGCTTCAGCCCACCAATGCCATTGCGGCCCGGTCTCAGAGCGATTCCAGGCAGTCGGCCAGGGTGTCACCGAGCCCTTCCAGCAGCTTCTCGTAACCCTGCGCATCGGTCGCCAGGCCGACGCCCAGCACGTCCAGTTCCGCCATCTTCACCGGCAAGCCGGCGGTCAGCGTCTCGACCAGGCGCGGACGCGCCGGCGGTTCGCTGAACACGCAGCTCGGCCCGGCCTGCTGCAACCGCTCGCGCATCGTCGCGACATGCCGCGCGCCGGGTTGCGACTCGCCACCGGCACTGAACACGCCGGCATGGCGCAGACCGTAGGCCGCCTCGAAGTAGTCATAGGCCTCGTGGAAAACGAAGAACGGCTTGTTCTGCACCTTGCTGAAGCGCTGCTTGAGGCGGGCGTCGAGCGCCTCGATGCGCTGGGCGAAGGCCACCGAGTTGGCCTGGTAACGCTGTGCGTTGGCCGGGTCGGCGGCGGCCAGGTCAGCGGCCATGCGCTCGGCGATGATCAGGGCGTTGGCCGGCAGCAGCCACAGGTGCGCATCGAGCGTGCCCGGGCGATGGTCGTGGTCGTGCTCGTCGGCATGGGCGGTCTCGCCATGCGCGGCCTCGTCATGCTCATGAGCATCATGGTCATGGCCGTCGTGATCGTCGTGATCGTCGTGATCGTCGTGATCGTCGTGATCGTGATGTTCAGCCTCGTCGTGCCCGTGCGCATCACCAAAACGACGCAGCGTCAGCTTCGGCAGGTCCTGCACCGCCACGGTCGTGCCTTCGCGAGCGCTCAGTGCGCGCGGCAGGAAGCTCTCCAGATCCGGACCGATCCAGTAGAACAGCTGCGCATCGCGGATACGCCGTACGTCGGACGGTCGCAGCGAATAATGATGCGCCGAAGCGCTGGCCGGCAGCAGCACATCGGGTTGGCCGACGCCATCCTGCACCGCCGCGGCGATCAGCTGCAGCGGCTTGATGCTGGTCAGAACGCGCACTTCGGCCTGGGCGGACGCAGCGCCAGCGAGCAGCGCCGCCAGCAACGGAAGGGAGAAAAGACGATTCACGGGCATCACTCGAAGGGGTTGAATTGGTACATAATAACGTCTCTCCCCCAACACGTCGCCGCCCATGTCCAAGACCCCGCTGGCCTGTACGCCTCACGATCACGACCACTGCGTCAGCCACGCGCTGGCCGAAGCCGACAGCCTCTGCGCGCGCCAGGGTGTGCGCCTGACCGCACTGCGCAAGCGCGTGCTGGAGCTGGTCTGGCAGAGCCACAAGCCGCTCGGCGCCTATGACATCCTCGCCGTGCTGAGCGAGCAGGACGGCCGCCGCGCCGCGCCACCCACCGTCTATCGTGCGCTGGACTTCCTCTTGGAGAACGGCCTGGTCCACCGCATCGCCTCGCTCAATGCCTTCGTTGGCTGCAATCATCCGGAGCATCCGCACCAGGGCCAGTTCCTCATCTGCCGTCTCTGCCACACCGCCATCGAACTGGAGCGTCCGGCCATCGCCGAGGCCATCGACAGCGCCGCCAGTAGTGTCGGCTTCACCGTCGAGGGTCAGACCGTGGAAGTCGTCGGGCTCTGCTCGAACTGCCGGAACGCCGCATGAGCGAGGTACTGCTGCGGCTGGATGATATCCACGTGCGCTTCGCCAACCAGAATGTGCTGGAAGGCGCGCACTTGCAGGTGCATCGCGGCGAGATCGTCACCCTGATCGGCCCCAACGGTGCCGGCAAGACCACCCTGGTGCGCGCCGTGCTCGGCCTGCTCAAGCCCGATCGCGGCCAGGTCTGGCGCAAGCCGAAGCTGCGCGTCGGCTACATGCCGCAGAAGCTGCACGTCGACCCCACCCTGCCCTTGTCGGTGCTGCGCTTCCTGCGCCTGGTACCCGGTGTCGACCGCGCCCGTGCCCTCGCAGCGCTGGGTGAAGTCGGTTCCGAGCATGTCATCGACAGCCCGCTGCAGAAGATTTCCGGCGGCGAGATGCAGCGCGTGCTGCTCGCCCGCGCGCTGCTGCGCGAGCCGGAGTTGCTGGTACTCGACGAGCCGGTGCAGGGCGTCGACGTCGCCGGCCAAGCCGAGCTGTACCGGTTGATCGGTGTATTGCGCGACCGCTACGGCTGCGGCGTGCTGATGGTCTCCCACGACCTGCACCTGGTGATGAGCGCCACCGATCAGGTGGTCTGCCTCAACCGCCACGTCTGCTGCTCGGGGCACCCGGAGCAGGTCAGCAGCGACCCGGCCTTCGTCGAGCTGTTCGGTCAGGATGCGCGCAGCCTGGCGATCTACCACCACCAGCACGACCATAGCCACGACCTGCACGGCAGCGTGGTGACCGGCAAACCCCACGTCCACGGCCCGAACTGCAAGCACTAGACAGAGCATCAGATGCCCGATTTCCTTCTCAATGCCCTGCTCGCCGGCCTGGCCCTGGCGCTGGTCGCCGGCCCGCTCGGCTCCTTCGTCGTCTGGCGGCGCATGGCCTATTTCGGCGACACGCTGTCCCACGCCGCGCTGTTCGGCGTCGCCCTCGGGCTGATGCTGGACGTCAACCTGACGCTGGCGGTGGCCGTCGGCTGCGTGCTGCTCGCCCTGCTGCTGGTGACCCTGCAACAGCGCCAGCCGCTGGCCTCCGACACCCTGCTCGGCATCCTCGCGCACAGCACGCTGTCGCTCGGCCTGGTGTCGCTGAGCTTCATGGATGACGTGCGCATCGACCTGATGGGCTATCTGTTCGGCGATCTGCTCGCCGTCGGGCCGAGCGATCTGGCCTGGATCATCGGCGGCAGCGCCCTGGTGCTGCTGATGCTGATTCCGCTGTGGCGGCCGCTGCTGGCGATCACCGTGCACGAGGAGCTGGCGAAGGTCGAAGGCCTGCCAGTGGCCGGCATCCGCCTGGCGCTGATGCTGCTGATCGCCGTGGTGATCGCCGTGGCGATGAAGATCGTCGGCGTGCTGCTGATCACCTCGCTGCTGATCATTCCCGCCGCCGCGGCCCAGCGCCATGCGCGCACACCGGAGCAGATGGCGCTGGGCGCAAGCATCCTGGGTATCGTCGCGGTATGTCTGGGGTTGACGCTGTCCTGGTTCGAAGACACCCCCGCCGGGCCGTCCATCGTGGTCAGCGCCGCCGCGCTGTTCCTGCTCAGCTTCGCCTGGCCGAAGCGCGCATGACCGATCTCAAGTACCTGCGCGGCTACCCCGAGCCGCTGCTGGCTCAGGTACGCCAGCTGATCGCCGAGGATCGCCTGGGCGATTACCTCGCGCGGCGCTACCCCGGCCGGCATCAGGTGCAGAGCGACAAGGCGCTGTACGGCTACGTGCAGACGCTCAAGCAGGAGTACCTGAAAAGCACGCCGCCGATCGACAAGGTACTCTACGACAATCGCCTGGACCTGACCCATCGGGCGCTCGGCCTGCATACCGCGGTGTCACGGGTGCAGGGCGGCAAGCTCAAGGCGAAGAAGGAAATCCGCGTCGCCGCACTGTTTCGCGAGGCGGCGCCGGAATTTCTGCAAATGATCGTGGTGCACGAGCTCGCTCACCTGCGCGAGAGCGAGCACAACCGTGCCTTCTACAAGCTCTGCGATCACATGCTGCCCGGCTACGGGCAGATCGAGTTCGACCTGCGGCTGTTCCTGCATTGGCGGGAGCTGCAGAGCGGTTGACGAGGCGCCCGGCGTGGATGCTGCGGCCATCCACCCTGCGTATGACCCGGATTGGTCGTATGCGGGCACAGACGGGCCGGCGACCTGACCGAAAACCGCGCCACGGTGGGCTGAAGCCCACCCTACAGGTGCAGCCCTCGACCGTAGGGTGGGCTTCAGCCCACCACCCCCGCTGCCACGCCAGGCGACGTACCCGGCACCGAGTGGATGGCTTCGGCCATCCACCCTACGCTGACCCGTTACGCCGGGATCGTTGCCGCTGCCGCCTCGCGGGCCCAGACCCGATGCTGGCCGAGCGCCTGGGCGAAGTTGCCGAACACCCCATCCACATCATCGCCTTCCAGCAACCCGGCATCCGGAGTGAGGTTCAGCGACGCCAGTAGCGGCCGTGCCGCACCGAGCACCACGATGGGTTTCAGATGCTTGTAGGTCTCCAGCAGGTAATGCTTGGCCTCGCCGGACTTGGCCATGGCCGCCGCCGCATCGGCACCACCGGGGACGAACACCGCGTCGAACATCACCGACGGCATGCCATCCATCGCGGCATCGACCGCCAGCATCTGGCCGTCCGCGGTTTTCACCGGGGCCGGTGACGGGCCGATGACCTTGGCCAGCGCGCCCTGCTCGGCCAGCTTGGCCTTGAACGCATCGATCGCCGCACCATCGACGCCGTTGGCCACCAGGATCGCCACCTTGCGCGACTTGATATTGCCCGGTACGTGATTCATCAGGCTCAGCGCCGGCGAACTCTGCGGGGTTGGCGTCTTCGGCGTCACGGTCGGCGCGCTCGGCACCGGCAGGCCGAGGTTCTCGGCCACGCGGCGGGCCAGCTCCAGGTCGATGTTGGCGAGGATTTCGTTGACCTGACGCTCACGGATGAACACCCGCTCCACCTTGCCCAGCTCGAAGGTGTAGGCGCCGATGATGTGCTCCTTCTCCGGCTCGCTCATGCTGTTCCAGAACAGCGTGGCCTGGGAGAAGTGGTCGCCGAAGGATTCGCTGCGGTTGCGGATCTTGTGCCCCTCGACCCGCTCGGGATAGCTCTCGAAGCCGCCGCCCTGGGCCGCCGGCGGGGTTTCCTTCGGCCAGCCGCTGTCGATCGAGTTGGGCTCGTAGTTGGCGCGGCCCTTGTTGATCGTCTGGCGATGGAAGGCATCGCGCTGGTTGTTGTGGAACGGGCACAGCGGGCGGTTGATCGGGATCTCGTGGAAGTTCGGCCCGCCGAGACGCAGCAGCTGGGTGTCGGTGTAGGAGAACAGCCGGCCCTGCAGCAGCGGGTCGTTGGTGAAGTCGATGCCCGGCACGATATGGCCGATGTGGAAGGCGGCCTGCTCGGTCTCGGCGAAGAAGTTGTCCGGGTTGCGGTTGAGGGTCATCTTGCCGAGCTTCTGCACCGGCACCAGCTCCTCGGGGATGATCTTGGTCGGGTCGAGCAGGTCGAAGTCGAACTTGTGCTCGTCGGCCTCCTCGACCACCTGCACGCCCAGCTCCCACTCGAAGTAGTCGCCCATCTCGATGGACTCCCACATGTCGCGGCGGTTGAAGTCCGGGTCCTTGCCGGCGATCTTCAGCGTCTCGTCCCAGACCAGCGAGAAGGCGCCGGCCACCGGCTTCCAGTGGAACTTGACGAAGCGGCTGACGCCCTCGGCGTTGATCAGGCGGAAGGTGTGCACGCCGAAGCCTTCCATCGCCCGATAGCTGCGCGGCAGGGCGCGGTCGGACATGGTCCAGAGCACCATGTGTGCGGACTCAGGCGTCAGCGAGACGAAATCCCAGAAAGTGTCGTGGGCCGATTGCGCCTGCGGGATCTCGTTGTGCGGCTCGGGTTTGACCGCGTGGACGAAGTCCGGAAACTTGATGGCGTCCTGGATGAAGAACACCGGCATGTTGTTGCCGACCAGGTCGAAGTTGCCCTCGTCGGTGTAGAACTTGGTGGCGAAGCCGCGAACATCGCGCACGGTGTCCGCCGAGCCGCGCGAACCCTGCACGGTGGAGAAGCGCACGAATACCGGCGTCTCCTTGCCTTCGGCGGCAAGGAACGAGGCCTTGGTCAGCCAGCTGTGGTCGGCGTAGCTCTGGAACACGCCGTGCGCCGCGGCGCCGCGCGCGTGCACGATGCGCTCGGGAATGCGCTCGTGGTCAAAGTGGGTGAGCTTCTCGCGCATGATGAAGTCTTCGAGCAGCGAGGGCCCACGGCCGCCGGCCTTGAGGGTGTTCTGGTTGTCGGCGATCTTCACGCCCTGATTGGTGCGCAGCGCCTCGCCGGTGGCGTCGCTGCGAAACGCTTCCAGCTGGTCGAGCTTGGCGTTGTGATTGCCGCGGTCGACGGTATCGGTGCCGGCGAGCTCGCTCTGTTTGGGAGTCTTGTGCGTCATGATGGGCCTCGGTTAGCGGGTGAGCTGAACCGCGAACGATCGGGCCATGATCTGGACCTGATACGTGATCGATTCACGGCGTACCGGGTTAGTGACCCCATAGATCGGCGCAAGGTTGCCGCCTGCGTCGATTTGCTTTGCCTATGAGCGCCATGGATTTGCTCAATCACACTCCCGCAGGCGAGCGACGTCGCCGGCAAACGGGTAGAATGCCGGGCTTTCGCCGATTATCCCGGCAGCAGACGTCGCACCCACAAGGTTCGCCCGTGATCGAATTCCATCAAGTCCACAAAACCTATCGGACCGGCGGCAGAGAAATCCCCGCCCTGCAGCCGACGCAGCTGGAAATCGCCTCCGGTGAGGTGTTCGGGCTGATCGGCCACTCCGGCGCCGGCAAGAGCACGCTGCTGCGCCTGATCAACCGCCTCGAGGAGCCCTCCGGCGGACGCATCCTGGTCAACGGCGAGGACGTCACCGCACTGGATGCCGATGGCCTGCGGCGTTTCCGCCAGCGCGTCGGGATGATCTTTCAGCACTTCAACCTGCTGATGTCCAAGACGGTGGCCGATAACGTCGCCATGCCGCTGCGCCTGGCCGGCATTCGCTCGCGCAGCGAGATCGACGCGCGTGTCGCCAGCCTGCTCGACCGCGTCGGGCTCAAGGACCATGCACGCAAATACCCGGCACAGCTCTCCGGCGGCCAGAAGCAGCGCGTCGGCATCGCCCGCGCGCTGGCCACCGAGCCGAGCATCCTGCTCTGCGACGAGGCCACCAGCGCGCTGGACCCGCAGACCACTGCCTCGGTGCTGCAACTGCTGGCCGAGATCAACCGCGAGCTGAAGCTGACCATCGTGCTGATCACCCACGAGATGGACGTGATCCGCCGCGTCTGCGACCGCGTGGCGGTGATGGATGCCGGTGCCATCGTCGAACAGGGGCCGGTCACTGAGGTGTTCCTGCACCCGAAGCACCCGACCACCCAGCGCTTCGTCCTGGAAGACGAGGCGATGGACGAAGGCGAGTTGCACGACGATTTCGCCCATGTGCCGGGCCGCATCCTGCGCCTGACCTTCCAGGGCGACGCCACCTACAAGCCGCTGCTAGGCACCGTCGCCCGTGAAACCGGGGTCGACTACAGCATCCTGTCCGGGCGCATCGACCGCATCAAGGACACCCCCTACGGCCAGCTCACCCTGGCGCTGATCGGCGGTGACATGAGCGCGGCGATGAGCCGCCTGCAGGCGGCCGACGTGCACGTGGAGGTATTGCGCTGATGGATGCTCTGTTCACCAACGTAGATTGGTACGAAATCTGGCTGGCGACGCTGGACACGCTGCTGATGCTCGGCGGCTCGTTGCTGTTCACCATTCTGCTCGGCCTGCCGCTGGGCGTGCTGCTGTTTCTCAGTGGTCCGCGCCAGCTGTTCGAGAACGGTCCGCTGTATGCCGCGCTGTCGTTCGTGGTCAACGTGCTGCGCTCGCTGCCGTTCATCATTCTGCTGATCGTGATGATTCCCTTCACCGTGCTGATCACTGGCACCTCGCTGGGCGTGGCCGGTGCCATCCCGCCGCTGGTGGTGGGTGCCGCGCCGTTCTTCGCCCGCCTGGTGGAAACCGCACTGCGCGAAGTGGACCGCGGCATCATCGAGGCGACCCAGGCGATGGGCGCGACGACGCGGCAGATCATCTTCAGTGCATTGCTGCCGGAAGCGCGTCCGGGCATCATCGCCGCCATTACCGTCACGGCCATCACCCTGGTGTCCTACACCGCAATGGCCGGTGTGGTGGGTGCCGGCGGCCTCGGCGACCTGGCCATCCGCTTCGGCTACCAGCGTTTCCAGACCGACGTGATGGTGGTCACCGTGATCCTGCTGCTGGTACTGGTGCAGGTGCTGCAAAGCGTCGGCGACAGACTGGTCACCCACTTTTCGCGTAAATGAACCCAGGGCGAGCGAAACCACGCACGCCGCTCCATCCAAGGAACCGAACGATGAAGAAACTGATTGCCGCCCTGGCCACCGTCGCCGCATTTTCCGCCCAGGCCGCCGAAACCCTGACCGTCGCCGCCACCGCCGTGCCGCACGCCGAGCTGCTGGAATTCGTCAAGCCGCAGCTGGCCGAGCAGGGCGTCGAACTGAACGTGAAGGTCTTCACCGACTACGTGCAGCCAAACATCCAGGTCGCCGAGAAACGTCTGGACGCCAACTTCTTCCAGCACCAGCCGTATCTGGATGAGTTCAACAAGGGCAAGGGCACCAATCTGGTCAGCGTCGCTGGTGTGCACATCGAGCCCTTCGGCGCCTACTCGAGCAAGGTCAAGTCGCTGGACGAGCTGGCCAACGGCGCCACCGTGGTCATCCCCAACGACGCCACCAACGGCGGCCGCGCCCTGCTGCTGCTGGCCAAGGCCGGCGTGATCACGCTGAAGGACGGCGCCGGCATCACCGCCACGCCGAAGGACATCGCCGAGAACCCGAAGAACATCAAGATCCGCGAGCTGGAAGCCGCGACCCTGCCGCGCGTGCTGACCCAGGTCGACCTGGCGCTGATCAACACCAACTACGCGCTGGAAGCCAAGCTGAATCCGACCCAGGACGCCCTGGTCATCGAAGGCAGCGATTCGCCGTACGTGAACATCCTGGTCGCCCGTCCGGACAACAAGGACAGCGATGCCATGCAGAAACTGGCCGCCGCGCTGCATAGCGAGCAAGTACGCCAGTTCATCGAGGAAAAGTACAAGGGCGCCGTGGTCCCAGCGTTCTGAGCCTGACCGCGCAAGCTGCGTCAGAAACCCCGCCTCGGCGGGGTTTTTCATTTCCGGACGGATGTTATTGCTGGGGTGAGCGCCGCGCTCCCGCCTCGCGCAAGGCCTCTTCCACCTCACGCTCCAGCGCATAGGCCGGGCGCTCCACGGCACGGAAGTCCTGCGTATAGCGCCGGGCGAATTCGGCGACGCCCCAGTCCAGGTACTGCTCGACGTGCTTGAGCTCATGGGCCCAGAGCGCGACGTTGTTCCGGGCATCTTCCTCGTGGCGGAAGACGATGACGTCGATCAGGGTCACGGCATTGACGTCCGGGTTGCGCAGCAGGGTGTTGCCAGCATTCAGCACCACCTCGTCGCCGACGCGAAAATGCGCACTCTCCAGCACGGCAAGATCGAAATACGGCTCGAGCTGCGAGCGGATGTGCAGCGGTATCGGCTCGACACCATCGGCCACCAGGCGGTCGCGCGACTGCTGGATCCAGCTCTGCAGGGCCAGCGTGGCCATGCGCTGCACCCGGTCGTAGACGGCCTGAGGATCGCTGGCGGCGGCGGGCATGCAGAGGCAGGCGCCGCTCAGGCAGATTGGCTGCTGCCCGGGCGGGCAAGCGGTTTGTGCCCATACGGGCAGGGCAAGCAGCGCTAGAGGCAGCAGCGCAAGGCGCAAAAGCGAAGTGAACGACACGGAATGGTCTCGGCGGCGAGGGCGATGCGCGCCCCAGGCGCTGCGCACTATAGCCGTGCGCCCGGGGCACCGAAGAGGGCGATCAGATCACCGGCGGCGCGGCGCTCACCACACGCAGGGCGAGGCCCTCGTACGGATCGAGGTTGATCTGCAGCTCGCAATCGTCGCTGAGGTCGCCCTCCACGCTCTCATGGATGATGTCCACCACCGCGCCGGGCGCCACGCCGGGCAGGCAGATGGTCTCGCTGATCGGCTCGGCGCCGAAGTTCAGCGCGGTGAGCTGTACGCCCCTGCCGGCAGGCAGCTCGTGAACCATCACCAGGAGTCCTGGTGCCTGCACATCGGGAATCACGATCTGCTTGCTGGCGGCTATGTCGTAGGCCTGGCGCACGCTGAGGATGCGCTTGAGCTGGCAGGCGAAGGAGCCTGGCCGCTGCAGCTGCTCGGCCAGGCTGCCGTACAGCGAACGGGCCTTGGGCAGGCCCTCGGCGGAGAGGGTCGCCTCCGGCGCCAGATCGGCGAGGTCATAGCCGCCGCGATTGATCCAGCGGGTATCGCCATCGCCCATCAGGTGCTCGACCTGCTCGGGCGCCAGCGGCAGGGCGCCGACCAGATCCCAGCCGGAAAGGGCGAACACGCCGGGCTGCATGGCATTGAACATCACCAGCAGGATGTGCAGACGCTGGATCTGCTCCACCTCGGCCGGGCCGATGGCGTCCAGGTCGCGAATGTTAAGCGCCGCGGCGATCACGCTGGCGGTGGTGCAGGACACCCCGTTGGTGACGAACTTGAGGTTGTACGGCGCGTGTTCGCCGGTCAGCCGCTCGTACATTTCCTCGCGGAGATGTTCGCGCAGGTGGCCGCCGGGCAGGGTCTGGCCCTTGTAGTGGTAATGGTCGTAGGCGTGCAGCGTCCAGAAGTGGACCAGCTCCAGGGTCAGCTCGTCATGGTTCTGCAGCGCATGGATCAGCGACGCCGGGTCGATGCCGAAGGCATGCACCTCGCGCAGCATCATGCGCAGGAATTCGGTATCGCCGGTGAGCAGCGCATGGTGATAGGCCGGGCGGGTGATGAAGTCGTAGGACAGATCGGCCCCGCCGTGGGACATGGCGGCGATGTCGTCGATGGTCAGGTTCAGCTCCTGGAAGCTGAAGCCGCCGGCCTTGCGGATCGCCCCGGCGAGCAGCTGGTTGCCGGTGACGGACAGCGGATGGCCCTCCGACCAGGCAGTGCCCTCGGCACGCCGTTCCACGCCGAGGAAACCATTGGCGTCCAGGCGCAGCACCCGCGCGCCGGCAACGTCGATCGCGTGCAACGCATCGCCAATGATCAGCTGCTGCGCGGCAAAGGTCGGGTCGAGCCAGTTCAGCGACGGCTGGCCCTCCTTGAAATAGTGCAGATAGACCCAGCGGCGCACCTTGCCGTCGATCCCGGTGACCTCGCCGGTGACGCTCCAGTCGGTGTCCTTGATGCCCGGTTCGAAGAAGATCACCCGCTGCAGCTGGCCGACGATGTAGTGCTTTTCCTTGAGCCGGTCGACCACTGGCGGCAGCAGGTTGACCGAATCACGCCCGGCCGGCACCTCGGGCAGCAGCTCCCAGTCCTCCTCGCGGATTTCCACCATGTGGTACAGCCCGGGGTAGTCGCCATAGGCCATTTCCGCCAGGCGGAAGTCGGCACCCTTGCCGGTGTGTGCCGGCACGATGTCGTCGATGACGATGGCGTTGTGCGCCGCGGCCACCCGGCTGAGCTGCAGCATCTGCTCCTCGGTCCCCAGGCTCGGGTCGATATCGAAGCTGATGCGGTCGAAGTTGCCGTCGATGGTCGGGGTGAACTCGCGTCCGCGCAGGCCGCCAGAACGCTTCATCGGCCCGTTGTGGATGCCCTGCACGCCGAGTTCGGACAACGCGCTCCATAGGCGATCGTCACCGAGGGCCTCGAGTACCGTGCCGCCTTCCGGGGTGATGATGGCCGCCGGGTAGGCGGTGAACCACACCGAGGCGATGGCGCTGGCATCGCGCGGGCGGGCCTGGGCGTAAGGCCGCTGCCAGAGCCGCGCCTGGCCGGCGTAATGGCGCGACCGCTCGCGCGCCGCATGCAGCATGGACTGGTCCACCAGCCACTGGATATAGCTATCGTCTGGGGTGCTCATTCGACGTCGGTTCCCACTCTGCTAAGGGAAATGTAGTCGTTTGAGTCAGCTGTACCGTCATCGTTGCATCGGATCGCCTGTCGAGGCTGTTCGGCCAGCCGGGACGGCCGGGCATCCCGCGCGACCCGTGACCTGACGCGCCGTGGCCGAGCACGCAGGCGCCGCCAGCCCAGCAGCACGCCGCTGACGGCGATCACCAGCATGCCGGCGCTGAACGCCAGCAGCAGGGCAGACCAGGCGGGGAACGACGGCGTCGGCATCGGCGATCCGATCAGGCGCGGGTGCGATGGCGTTCATGATAGGAACGACGCTCAGCAAAAAAGAGTTGCGCAAACTCAAGAATGATCGCTGATCGTCAGGTCTGTCGGTCAGGTTCGCTGCGAGACGCCATTGCCACGCAGCGAACGGCAGACTTCAGCGTGCCTCGAGCAGCGCCTGCGCCGCATCGGCGGGCTGGCCGGCCAGTTGGCGCTGCGCCTGCTTCTGCTGCTTGTAGGCCAGCGCCGCGGCAGGTACCGGCGTCACGGTGCCGGTTTCCAGCCACTTCTTCAGCCGGTTGGCGTCGGCCATGTGGGTGTACTTGCCGAACGCGTCGAGCACCACGAAGGCCACCGGGCGCTGCTTCATGGTGGTGCTCATCACCAGGCAATGGCCGGCAGCATTGGTGAAGCCGGTCTTGCTCAGCTGGATGTCCCAGTTGTTCTTGCGCACCAGGGCGTTGGTGTTGCGAAAGCCCAGGGTGTAGTTGGGCTTACGGAAAGCCACGGTCTTCTCGCCGGTGGTGCTGAACTGCTGGATCAGCGGGTACTGGCGGCTGGCGCGGATCAGCTTGACCAGGTCGTTGGCACTGGAGACGTTGCGCTCGGAAAGGCCGGTGGGCTCGACATAGTGAGTGCGGCTCATGCCCAGCGCCCGCGCCTTGGCATTCATCGCCTGGATGAAGGCCGAGTAGCCGCCCGGGTAATGGTGGGCGAGGCTGGCGGCGGCGCGGTTCTCGGAAGACATCAGGGTCAGCAGCAGCATTTCGCGGCGGCTGATCTCGCTGCCGATGCGCACGCGAGAGAACACGCCCTGCATTTCCTTGGCCTCACGTATGGTCACCGGCAACGCCTGGTCCAGTGGCAGCTTGGCATCGAGCACGACCATGGCGGTCATCAGCTTGGTCACCGAGGCGATCGGCACAACCATGTCCGGATTGCTGGAATAGAGCACTTCGTTGGTCTTCAGATCGACCAGCAGGGCGCTGCCGGAGGCGAGTTCCTGCATGGCCGGCTTGGCGGCCTGGACATGGGCGAGCGGCAACGTGGCCAGGCAGGTGAACAACAGGCTGGCCAACGTACGACGAAATTTCACGATTGGTTTCCCCGCGATGAAGGGGCACGGGACGCGGAATGCGCCGCAGTAGACGACCCCTGTGGACAATGTGACGCAGTATAGGGAATCGCCTGGCGACTCGCCTGCAGCCGATGAACGGTTCGTCGGAAGCAGCACCGGCGTAACGGCCGAACCGAGACACCCTGCCGCGCCATTCGGGCTGCCGGGCCAAGGCCCGGGCCGCACCTCTGCGGATTTTCGAGGTCAAACCCTCACACTTACCGAGGGGAGGTCCCGCCATGTTCAGCCACAAGCCCACCACCCGCGAAGAAGTCCAACGCGAGATCGACAGCCTGATGCGTGCGCTCGACGAGCTCAAGCACGATGCCAGCCGCGACTCCCGTCATCGCCTCAACACCCTGCGCTCGCGCGCCGAGTCGCTCTGGCACGACCAGCACTGGGACGAGCACTATGCCGACCTGTCCCGGCGCACCCGTGAAGCCAGCCGCGCCGCGCGCGACTGTGCCAAGGAGCATCCGCTGGGCACTCTGGCCCTGGCCGCCGGCGCCTTCGCCCTGATCGGCTACCTAGTCAGCCGCCGCTGACCGGCCACGCGCCATGCTCAACGCCGAAACGCCACGGCTCAAGTTCGCCCTCTACGGTGCGCATGACGATCTCGGCAGCGCGCTGCTGGTCGAGCTGCTCAGCCGCCAGCACGAGGCCGTGGCGCTATTGGACGATCTCAACTCCTTATCCGCCCGGCCGGGTCTGCGGACCAAGCCGGGCGACCTGTTCGATCCAGTGAGCGTCAGCGAAAGCGTGGCAGGGATGGATGCGGTAATCTGCCTGAACCACACGCCGCGCTTGCCCAGCACCGATGCCATCACCGGCGAGTCGCCGCGGCGCGATTTCTACCAGGCGGTGGAGGCATTACTGCTCGGGCTGCAGCGGGTCGGCGTCGAGCGGCTGCTGCTGATCGCCGACTTCCCGGCCATCGAGCGACAACCGGAAGTCGAGGCCGCCCTGCAGCGACTCGCTGCCCACCCCCTCGGCTGGACACTGGTGGATGCGCCACCGGCCGGCAACCAGCTGACCGTCGAGGCACTAGCCGAGGCCGCTGGCAAGGGCGAGGCCAATCCCTACCGCGACTTGCAGCGCATCGCCGCCGGCATCGTCGACGAGCTGGAACGTCCGCAGCACCTGCACCAGCGCATCCATTTCCGCAGCTAGCGGCCGTTCTGTCAGTTGCTCATGGTCCAGGATGGAGCAGCGCAACGGTCAGCGAGACGTGAGCGCGCCAAAAGTCCTTCAGCCCAACTGCCGCCGTAGCTCGGCCAGTACCGGCGCGGTATTCGGGCGCACGCCACGCCAGAGCTCGAAGGCTTCCGCCGCCTGCTCCACCAGCATGCCCAACCCGTCGCGGGTGGTCGCGCCCAGCGCCGCGGCCCAGCGGCAGAACGGCGTCGGCTCGGCGCTGTACATCATGTCGTAACAGAAGGTCCGGCCGGTATTGATCAGGCTGTCGGCCAGCGGCGGCAGCTCGCCGCCAAGGCTGGCCGACGTGCCGTTGACGATCAAATCGACCGGCTCGGCAAGCTCGGTGAAGCCGCGGGCGGACAACGGCCCGAGTTCGGCGAACTCCTGCACCAGCTGCTCGGCCTTGCTCGTCGTGCGATTGGCAATGATCAATTCAGCCGGCCGATGCGCCAGCAGCGGTGCCAGCACGCCGCGCACCGCTCCACCGGCGCCGAGCAGCAGGATGCGCTGCCCGCTCAGGGCCAGGCCGGCATTGAGCAGGTCGGCGACTAGCCCGGCGCCATCGGTGTTGTCTCCGAGCAGGCGCCCATCCTCCAGCTTCTTCAGGGTGTTCACCGCACCGGCGCGGCGGGCGCGCTCGGTCAGCTCATCGGCCATGCGATAGGCCTGCTCCTTGAACGGTACGGTCACGTTAGCGCCCAAACCGTCGCGAAAGAACGCCCGAGCGTACGCCGGGAAGTCATCTAGCGGCGCCAGCAGCGGCTCATAGCTCAACGCCTGGCCGGTCTGCGCGGCGAACAGCGTGTGAATCTGCGGTGACTTGCTGTGGCCGATGGGGTTGCCGAAGACGCCGTAGCGGTCCATGGGTGAATCCTTGCAATGTGGAGTGCAGGTAGCAGTCGAAGGTCAGGGCTGCTCGGCCAGCCAGTCGCGGTCCTTGAGGAAATACTCGGTCAGCCGCGCTTCCGGCGAACCCGGCTCGGGGTGCTTGTCATAGCCCCAGGCCACCTGCGGCGGCAACGACATCAGGATGGATTCGGTGCGCCCGCCGGACTGCAGGCCGAACAGCGTGCCGCGGTCGTAGACCAGGTTGTACTCGACGTAGCGGCCGCGGCGCAGCAGCTGGAACTGCCGCTCGCGCTCGCCGAACGGCGTGGCCTTGCGCCGCTGGACGATGGGCAGGTAGGCGTCGAGATAGGCATCACCGACCGCGCGCATGAAGGCGAAGCTGGTGTCGAAATCCCACTGGTTCAGGTCGTCGAAGAACAACCCGCCGACGCCGCGCGGCTCATGGCGGTGCTTGATATGGAAATAGCGATCGCACCATTCCTTGTAGCGCGGATAGACATCCGCACCGAAGGGCGCGCAGGCGTCCCGCGCGACCCGGTGCCAGTGCACGCAGTCTTCCTCGGCGCCGTAGTAGGGCGTCAGGTCGAAGCCGCCGCCGAACCACCAGACCGGCTCCTCGCCTTCCTTCTCGGCGATGAAGAAGCGCACGTTGGCATGGGAAGTCGGCACGTAGGGGTTGTGCGGATGGATCACCAGCGACACGCCGAGCGCCTCGAAGCTGCGCCCGGCCAACTCCGGGCGATGGGCACTGGCCGAAGGCGGCAGGCTGTCGCCATGCACATGGGAGAAGTTCACTCCGCCTTTCTCGATCAGCGCGCCATTCTCGATCACCCGCGTCCGGCCGCCACCGCCGCCGGGCCGCGTCCAGGCATCCTCGACGAAGCGCGCACCACCGTCTTCGGCCTCCAGTGCGGCACAGATTCGGTCCTGCAGATCGAGCAGATAGGCTTTGACGGCTTCGGTCCTGTCGTTCACGAAATCACCTTGCGAATGACCGCACGCAGCCTGCGGCGCATGGCTGAGCGGTGCTTGAAACGGGGTCGGCCGGCAAGCATAGCATCAGCCCGATTGACGAACGCAGCCCCGCCGGGTTGGATAGTCGCTCTTTCAACGTCCAGGAGCCAGACATGTCCCAGCGCATCCAATTCAGCCAGCACGGAGGTCCCGAAGTCCTGGAACAGGTCGATGTGCCTCTCGGCGCGCCGGCGGCGGGCGAGGTACGGGTGCGCAATCACGCCATCGGCCTGAACTTCATCGACACCTATTTCCGCAGCGGCCTCTACCAGCCGCCGAGCCTGCCGTCCGGCCTGGGCACCGAGGGTGCCGGCGTGGTCGACGCGGTGGGCGAGGGCGTGCAGCACCTGCAGCCCGGCGACCGGGTCGCCTATGCCACCGGCCCGCTGGGTGCCTATGGCGAATACCACACACTGCCGGCTCGGCACCTGGTCAAACTGCCGGACGCAATCAGCTACGAGCAGGCGGCCGCGGTCATGCTCAAGGGCCTGACCTGCCAGTATCTGCTGCGCCAGGTTCACCCGCTGCAGGCCGGCGAGACCGTGCTGTTCCATGCCGCCGCTGGCGGGGTCGGCTCCATCGCTTGCCAATGGGCGCGTGCCCTCGGGGCCCGGCTGATCGGCGTAGTGGGTTCCGCGGAGAAGGCCGAGCGAGCCAAGGCCCTCGGCGCCTGGGCCACCATCGACCGCAGCCGCGAGGACGTGGTGCAGCGCGTGCTGGAGCTGACCGAAGGCAGGAAGTGCCCGGTGGTCTACGACTCGGTGGGCAAGGACAGCTGGGAAATCTCCCTGGACTGCGTCGCCCCCCGCGGCCTGCTGGTCAGCTTCGGCAACGCCTCCGGGGCCGTCACCGGGGTGAACCTGGGTGTGCTGGCGCAGAAGGGCTCGCTGTTCGTCACCCGGCCGATCCTGGCCGGCTACGCCGACACCCCGGAACGCCTGCAGGCCATGGCCGATGAACTGTTCGAGATGATCGGCGGCGGCAAGATCCAGGTCGAGATCGGCCAGCGCTATCCGCTCAGCGAAGCGGCGGAAGCCCAGCGCAAACTGGCGGCGGGGGAAACCACCGGCTCGACCATTCTGCTGCCCTGACGCCGCGCCGGCTGCCCTTATAGGGGCAGCCGCTCAGCGGGTTTCAGCGCCGGTTCAGGCCGGACGAATCACCTCGCCCGTGCGCAGATCGCGAATGACGCTGGGGTTGCGCCGTCCACCCAGCGGTCCGGTGAACACGGCATCGAGCTGACGCGGGAAATATTGCTCCACCCGCAGCCGCGAACGCGCCGCGGGCCGACCAGCCGGGTTGGCCGAGGTCGACACCAGCGGCCCGGTCAGCGCGCAGAGGCGCTTGACCAGCGGATGGTCGGTAACGCGAAGGGCGACGCTGTCATGCCGCCCGGTGATCCACTCGGGCAAGCGGCCACGATGCGGTACCAACCAGGTATTCGGCCCCGGCCAGGTTCCGGCCAGGCGATCGAGCCAACGCTCGGGTAGATCGTCCAGCAAGAAATCGAACTGCTCGACAGTATCGGCAATCAGGATCAGGCCTTTCTCCACCGGCCGCTCCTTGAGCGCCAGCAAGCGCAGCACGGCGTCTTCGTCCCAGGGATCACAACCCACACCCCAGACCGCTTCGGTCGGGTAGGCGATCACCCCGCCGGCCCGCACCGCCCGCGCCACCTGCTGCACACGCCAATCGCCAATCATGCCGACCTCTGCCTGGATGAAAAGCCGGCAGTGTACCCAAGGCGCCTTGTACCGAGCAGGGGGCGCCTGAACTGTTTCGCAACAAGCTGCAACTGGCAGGCTGCACCTGAACCAGCAAATGGAACAGGCCGCGCCCATCGCTACGAAGGGTTAGTGCACAAGCACCGACCAGAGGCCGTTGTCGCAAGCGACCCGGCCTTCCACCTCGAGCTCGGTCAGCTGCGCCAGCAACTGGCCCAGCGGCTGATCGAGCGCCATGGCCAGTGCTTCGCTGCTACGCGGCGCGGCCAGCAGCTCGCGTAGCAGCGGGTTGTCCGGGGTCGGCGCTGGGTCTGCGCCGGCAGGCAACTCGACGCGCTGCCAGCCACGCAGGGCTTCGAGCACATCGTCGACCGACTCTACCAGCGCGGCACCCTGGCGGATCAGCTGATGGCAACCACGGGCGCCGGGATGATGGATCGAACCGGGAATCGCATAGACTTCACGGCCCTGCTCGGCAGCGAGTCGCGCGGTGATCAGCGAACCACTGGACGGACTCGCCTCGACCACCAGCACACCCAGCGAAAGGCCGCTGATGATGCGATTGCGCCGCGGAAAGTTGCTTGCCTGCGGTGGGCAGTCCAGCGGCAACTCGGACACCAGCGCACCACCTCCGTCGAGGATCTGCTGGGCAAGGCCGACGTGACGCTGCGGATACAGCCGTTCGAGGCCGGTACCGAGCACCGCGACGGTCTTGCCGCCCGCTTCCAGCGCGCCCTGGTGCGCGGCGCCGTCGATGCCCAGAGCCAGACCGCTGGTGATGACGAAGCCACCTGCAGCCAGACTGCGTGCGAACGCCCGGGCATTGTCCAGACCGTGGCGCGAGGCGCGACGACTACCCACCATCGCCAGCTGTGGCCGATCGAGCAATGCCGCATCGCCGGCGATGAACAGCAGGGGTGGCGCATCCGGCAATTCAGCCAGCAGGGCAGGGTAGTTGGGATCGTCCCAACAGAGCAGATGCCGGTCCGGCTGCTCCAGCCAGGCGAGGGCGGCACTGGCGCGCTCGCGAATCTCACTGCTGCGGCGCGGTTCGGCGCAGCTGGCCGGCAGGCCCAGCGAGCGCCAGGCGCTGGCCGGTGCGCTGAGTGCCGAAGCGGCATCGGGAAAGGCGCTCAGCAACTTGCGCAAACGACGCGGTCCCAGCTCGGGCAGCAGATGCAGACGCAGCCGAGCTTCCAGCTCGGCAGGGGATATGGCAGGCATGGTGAACACTCCTTGTCTCGTTGCACCGCATCCGTGCGGTGTTGGCACAGCATAAAAAGCCCCGCTTTCGCGGGGCTCTCTTGTTCAGGGGTTACGAACCTTGTCGCTCACCGCCAGTGAGCGGGTGGCCTGCAATATCAGGCCGTAGCTGAGCTTGTCGTAGGTGCGGAACACCATCAGCAGACCGGAACGCTCGTCCGGAATCTTCACGTTTTCGCCGGTCACGCGATCGCGCACGGTTTCGCCGGTCTTGTACACCGCCAGCACGTTGCCGTCCTGCAGACCGTCGCGAGCACCCTTGTTCAGCGTGACCACGTCGAACTGTCCGATCTGGGTGACGCCACGCGGCACATCGAGAATCACACCTTCGACCTGGGTGGACGGGGCGCTTGGCATGAAGGTGGAGTTGACCGCACGCTCCTCGCCGGGGAACAGGCGATCACCGATGCGCGCTTCCTGGGTGGTACGGGTCAGCTGCATGGTGGCGATGTCGCCTTCGATCTCGAGGATCTCGACGGAGCCGACATCGTCGGCGTTGATGCCGAGGAACTCGCCGGTTTCCGGATCGAGGTAGGTCTTGCCCTGGCGGAAGATGCCGTAGGCCGGCATGTTCGCCTCGAATGCGCCGCGGCCGTAGATGCGATCACCGGCACCGCTGATCACCCGCTCGGCATTGCCGGCGACGATGTACGGCGCGCCCTGGAACTGCTCGGCAGTGTCGACGATGCGGTTGCTCAGCAGGAAGCTGTTGATCGCCTCCAGTGGAATGGTCGGGATGGCTTCGGCCATTGGCGTGGTGCGCACGGTGGGCGACAGTTTGATGGTGCCGCGCGAGGCGCCGCGGTCCAGAACCAGTCGCGGCTGGCCGTCAACGTAGACCAGGCTCAGTGTGTCGCCGGGATAGATCAGATGAGGATTGGCGATCTGCGGGTTGGCATGCCACAGCTCCGGCCATTTCCACGGCTCGCGCAGGAAGCGGCCGGAGATGTCCCAGAGTGTGTCGCCCTTCACCACGGTATAGCGCTCCGGATGATTGTCCTTGAGCTGCACCGCGGCCTGCGCGAGCCCGCCGACGGCCACCAGGAGCAGGGCGAGTAGTGATTTCCTCATGTGGTGAATCCCTTTATTATGTGCCTTCACGTAAAGCGCCCTAGCGCCGCGGAACCCTTGTGGATCGCGGCATTAAGCCGTTTTCCATGCTGCTCGGCATCTTAGCAGCGGCTTTTGACTTTATTCCATAAGTGCATCACAAACGCATATGGCCATTCTGAACATCCTTGAATTTCCCGATCCGCGGCTGCGCACCATCGCCAAACCGGTGGATGTGGTCGATGACGAGATCCGTCAGCTGATCGATGACATGTTCGAGACCATGTACGAGGCTCCGGGCATCGGCCTGGCCGCGACGCAGGTCAATGTGCACAAGCGCGTGGTGGTGATGGACCTGTCCGAAGACCGGTCCGAGCCGCGGGTTTTCATCAATCCCGAATTCGAATCGCTGACCGACGAGATGGACCAGTATCAGGAAGGCTGTCTGTCGGTCCCGGGCTTCTACGAGAACGTCGATCGTCCGCAGAAGGTGCGCATCAAGGCACTGGATCGCGACGGCAAGCCCTACGAGCTGGTCGCCGAAGGCCTGCTTGCGGTGTGCATCCAGCACGAATGCGATCACCTCAACGGCAAACTGTTCGTCGACTACCTGTCCAGCCTCAAGCGCGACCGGATCAAGAAGAAGCTGGAAAAGATCCACCGCCAGCAGGCTTGATTCCCGAACCTCGAAGGCTTGCTACGGCAAGCCTTTTTCTTAGCGAGCCCCCATGACCCAGCCCTTGCGCATCGTTTTCGCCGGCACCCCGGAATTCGCCGCCCAGCACCTGCAGGCCCTGCTCGATGCGGGCAAGTCGATCGTTGCCGTCTACACCCAGCCGGATCGCCCCGCCGGTCGCGGCCAGAAGCTGATGCCCAGCCCGGTCAAGCAGCTCGCGGTGCAGCACGACATTCCGGTATTCCAGCCGCAGACGCTGCGTGACCCGGCTGCACAGGCACAGCTGGCAACCCTGCAGGCGGACCTGATGGTGGTGGTCGCCTACGGTCTGATCCTGCCGCAGGCGGTGCTCGACCTGCCGCGCCTGGGCTGCATCAACAGCCATGCCTCGCTGTTGCCGCGCTGGCGTGGTGCCGCGCCGATCCAGCGCGCCATCGAGGCCGGTGACAGCGAATCCGGCGTCACCGTGATGCAGATGGAAGCGGGCCTGGACACCGGTCCGATGCTGCTCAAGGTCAGCACGCCGATCGGTGACGACGACACCGGCGGCACGCTGCACGACCGTCTCGCCGCGATCGGTTCGCAGGCCGTGGTGCAGGCCGTCGACGCACTGGCTGCCGGCACGCTGCTGCCCGACGTACAGGACGACAGTCTGGCCACCTATGCGCACAAGCTGAGCAAGAACGAGGCGCGCATCGACTGGAAGCGCCCGGCCGTCGAGCTGGAGCGGCTGATCCGCGCCTTTCATCCCTGGCCGATCTGCCACAGCACGCTGGCCGGCGAAACGCTGAAGATTCACGCGGCGCAGCTCGGCGAAGGCCGCGGCGAGCCCGGCCGCATTCTCGAAGCGAGCAAGGAAGGACTGACGGTTGCCTGCGGCAGCGGCGCCCTGCGCCTGACCCGCCTGCAGCTGCCTGGCGGCAAACCGCTAGGCTTCGCCGACCTGTACAACAGTCGCCGCGAGCAGTTCGCCCCCGGTCTGGTGCTCGGTCAATGAACCCGCGTCTGGCCGCCGCCCGTGCGCTGAGCGTCGTGCTCTCGGGCAAGGCCTCGCTGGGCAGCAGCCTGCCGGAGGTCTTGGGCAAGGTCGACGCCCGCGATCGCGGCCTGACCCAGGAGCTGGCCTTTGGCACCGCGCGCTGGCAACCACGGCTGGCCGGGCTGGCCAACAAGCTGTTGCAGAAGCCGTTCAAGGCCGCCGACCGCGATGTCGAAGCATTGCTGCTGGTCGGCCTCTATCAGCTGCTGCATACCCGCATCCCAGCCCATGCCGCCATCGGCGAAACCGTCGGTTGCGTCGACAAACTGAAGAAGCCCTGGGCCAAGGGCCTGCTCAACGCCGTGCTGCGCCGCGCCCAGCGCGAAGGCGAAGCGCTGCTGGTCGAACTGGAACACGACCCGGTGATTCGCGTCGCCCATCCGCGCTGGTTGCAGAAGGCGCTCAAGGCGCACTGGCCCGAGCACTGGGAAGCCATCTGCGCGGCCAACAACGCGCACCCGCCGATGATGCTGCGGGTCAATCGCCGGCAGGTCAGCCGGGACGGATACCTGGCCGAGCTGCAAACTGCCGGCATCGAAGCCCACCCCTGCGAATTCAGCGAAGACGGCATCCGGCTCGCCAGCCCCTGCGACGTGCAGCAGCTGCCCGGCTTCGCCGAAGGACGGGTCAGCGTGCAGGACGAGGCCGCCCAGCTGGCCGCCGGGCTGCTCGATCTGGCGCCCGGCCAGCGCGTGCTGGACGCCTGCTGCGCACCGGGCGGCAAGACCTGCCACCTGCTCGAGCGGGAGCCGCAGCTGGCCGGACTGATCGCTCTGGATCTCGAGCCCAAGCGTCTGGCACGGGTGCAGGAGAATCTCGCGCGCCTGCAGCTCGATGCCGAGCTGGTCGCCGCCGATGCCCGCGCTACCGCGCAGTGGTGGGATGGCAAGCCATTCCAGCGCATCCTGCTCGATGCGCCGTGCTCGGCCACCGGCGTGATCCGCCGACATCCGGATATCAAGCTGACCCGCCAGGCCGAGGACATCGCCCCGCTGGCCGCCCTGCAGGGCGAGATGCTTGATGCGCTGTGGCCGACTCTGGAGGTCGGCGGCGTGCTGCTCTACGCCACCTGCTCGGTGCTGCCGACCGAGAACCGCGAGGTGATCGGCGCCTTCCTCGAGCGCACACCGGGCGCGCGCGAGCTGGATCTGCCGCCTGGCTTCGGCCTGACGCAGCCGCACGGCCGCCAGCTGCTGCCGCAGCAGGAGGGCCACGACGGCTTCTACTATGCCAAGCTGATCAAGATCGCGGCGCAGCCACGTGGCGTCAGTGGCTGAGTCGAAACCCCAGCGCAATGCGCGCGGGCCAAACATGGAAGCGGCGGCAAGCGTCCGCCTCTCAGGAGTGATCGCGTGAAGATCATCATTCTCGGCGCCGGCCAGGTCGGCGGTACCCTCGCCGAGCACCTCGCCAGCGAAGCCAACGACATCACCGTGGTGGACACCGACGGCGATCGCCTGCGCGATCTCGGCGACCGCCTGGACATCCGCACCATCCAGGGCCGAGGCTCTTTTCCCACGGTGCTGCGCCAGGCCGGTGCCGACGACGCCGACATGCTGGTGGCGGTGACCAACAGCGACGAAACCAACATGGTCGCCTGTCAGGTCGCCTACACCCTGTTCCATACGCCGACCAAGATCGCCCGGGTGCGCGAGGCGGCCTATCTGGTGCGCTCGGGCCTGTTCAACAACGAAGCGATCCCGGTCGACGTGCTGATCAGCCCCGAACAGGTGGTCACCAACTACATCAAGCGGCTGATCGAACACCCCGGCTCGCTGCAGGTGATCGACTTCGCTGAAGGCAAGGCGCAACTGGTTGCCGTGCGGGCGTACTACGGCGGACCACTGGTCGGCCAGGAGCTGCGCCAGCTGCGTCGCCACATGCCCAATGTCGATACCCGTGTGGCCGCGATCTTCCGTCGCAACCACGCGATCCTGCCGCAGGGCGACACGGTGATCGAGGCCGATGACGAGGTGTTCTTCATCGCCGCCCGCGGCCACATCCGCGCGGTCATGAGCGAGATGCGCCGGCTCGACGAGAACTACAAGCGCATCGTCATCGCTGGCGGCGGGCACATCGGCGAACGCCTGGCCGAGGCCATCGAGAGCCGCTACCAGGTCAAGATCATCGAGATGAACCCGGCGCGCTGCCGCTACCTCTCCGACACCCTGGACAGCACCATCATCCTGCAGGGCAGCGCCTCGGACCGCGACCTGCTGGTGGAAGAGAACATCAACGAAGCGGATGTGTTTCTCGCCCTGACCAACGACGACGAGGCCAACATCATGTCCTCGCTACTGGCCAAGCGCCTCGGCGCGCGCAAGGTCATGTGCATCATCAACAACCCGGCCTACGTCGACCTGGTGCAGGGCGGCGAGATCGACATCGCCATCAGCCCGCAGCTCGCCACCATCGGCACCCTGCTGACCCACGTGCGCCGTGGCGATATCGTCAGTGCACATTCGCTGCGCCGCGGCGCGGCCGAAGCCATCGAGGTGATCGCCCATGGCGACTCGCGTTCGAGCAAGGTCGTCGGCCGTCCCATCAGCAAGATCGCCTTGCCACCCGGCGCCACCATTGGCGCAGTGATCCGTGATGAGCAGGTGCTGATCGCTCACGACAACACGGTGATCGAGTCGGGCGACCACGTCATCCTGTTCCTGGTCGACAAGAAGCACATCCGCGACGTAGAGCGCCTGTTCCAGGCTGGCCTGACGTTCTTCTGACCTTCCTATCTCCGAACGAACGGCCCGCCTCCTGGCGGGCCGTTTTGTTTTCTCAATCGACAAGGCTTGCGGACGAAACTCGGCTCGGCAACAGCTTTCTATTCAATCGAGCCAATTCGAGCCAGATAGGCTCAGATTTCCATTTTATGTCCAGCTTTTGTACCCTCCGGACTGGTTGCCAGATGCTTCGCTCGATTGATGCAGACTATCGACGTGCAAATACCTGCGGCACCTTGGCGCTTCGCAGGCGTCCTTAACTACGGTCCATGCAGTTACCACTCCTAGACAGATAACGATCCGATTCCTCGGGTCTCTACAAGGAACAGGAGAAACTCCCATGAGGAACAGCACCATCACGACACACTCCCGCCGGCTGCTGATCAGCTGTGCCGCCCTGGCCAGCATCGGTCTCGCCGGCCTCACCCAGGCCGATACCCTGGAAAAGATCAAGGACAGCAGCAGCGTACGCATCGGCTACGCCAACGAGACGCCGTTCGCCTACACCGCGCTGGATGGCAGCGTCACCGGCGAATCGCCGGAAATCGTGCGCAAGGTCTTCGAGCGCATGGAGATCGACACCATCAAGCCGGTACTGACCGAATGGGGCTCGCTGATTCCCGGTTTGCGTGCCGGTCGCTTCGACCTCATCGCCGCCGGCATGTACATCACCCCCGAACGCTGCAAGCAGGTGCTGTTCACCGACCCGCACTACCGCCTGCTCGACACCCTGCTGGTGGCCGAGGGCAACCCGAAGAATCTGCGCAGCTACGAGGACATCGCCGGCAATCCCGAGGTGAAGATCGCCATCATGTCCGGCACGGTGAACCTGGGCTACGCGCGCAAGGCCGGCATCAAGGATTCGCAGATCCTCCAGGTGCCCGATACCACCTCGCAGCTGCAGGCGGTGCGCAGCGGCCGCGCCGACGCCGCCATCGGCACCCAGCTGACCATGCGCGGGCTTGCGCAGAAGGCCGGTGACGATGTCGAAGCCATCGATGACTTCCAGGACGATCCGTCGCGGGCCGGCTATGGCGCGCTGGCATTCCGTCCGCAGGACGAAGCGCTAAGGGATGCGGTCAACGCCGAGTTGAAGAAATGGCTGGGCAGCGACGAGCACCTCGAGACCATCGAGCCGTTCGGTTTCGATCGCTCCAATCTGACCGACAAGACCGCCGCCGAGCTCTGCGGCGCCTGAAGCCCGTCGGGGCGGCTGGTTGGCGCGGCTGACCCGCTGTCCCGCCTGTGAACGCTGACCAAGGCTTCGTAGCACGCTGCGCAGCCTCGGTCAGCGCTCCGGAAAACCGGATAGCGCCATCATGATCGAATTGCTTCCTCTGCTCTGGCAGGGTGCCTGGGTCACCGTGAAGGTGACGTTCTTTGGCTCCCTGCTGGCCATTGCCTGTGCGCTGATTGCCGCGCTGGCCCGACTCTCGCCACTGGCGCCATTGCGCTGGCTGGCCATCGCTTACATCGAGGTATTCCGCGGCTCATCGCTGCTGGTGCAGCTGTTCTGGCTGTACTTCGTGCTGCCGATGCCGCCGTTCAACATCGCGATGAGCGCCTTCGCCGTGGCCGTGGTGGGCCTGGGCCTGAACATCGGCGCCTATGGCGCCGAGGTGCTGCGCGGTGCAATACGCTCGGTACACCAAGGCCAGCATGAGGCCTGTCAGGCGCTGAACATGACGCCGCTGACGCGCATGCGCCGAATCATCCTGCCGCAGGCACTGCTCGCGGCGATTCCGCCCGGCACCAACCTGCTGATCGAATTGCTGAAGAATACCTCGCTGGTATCGCTGATCACCCTGTCGGATCTGGCCTTCCGTGCCCGTCAGCTGGATCAGGCGACGCTGATGACGCTGGAGATATTCGGCCTGGCGCTGGTCATCTATTTCATCCTGGCACAGGCGATCAACTTCGGCATGCGCCAGCTCGAACGCCGCCTGGCCCGCGGACGGATGCGCGGAGGCCTGTCATGAATTTCTTCGACTGGCAGTTCGCCCGCGAGATCCTGCCGCGTCTGCTGGACGCCTCGCTGACCACCATCGGCATTGCCCTGGCCGGTTTCGCCATTGCCGTGGTGCTCGGCCTGTTTCTCGCCATCGCTCGCCGCAGCCGCCAACGCTGGCTGTCCTGGCCGATCACCGGGCTGATCGAGTTCATTCGCAGCACCCCGCTGCTGATCCAGGTGTATTTCCTGTTCTACGTCTTCCCCAACTATGGCCTCAATCTCAGCGCCATGCAGGCGGGGATCATCGGCATCGCGCTGCATTACGCCTGCTACACCGCCGAGGTCTACCGCGCCGGTCTGGATGCGGTGCCACGCTCGCAGTGGGAAGCCGTCACCGCGCTGAACATGAAGCCCTGGACCGCCTACCGCGATGTGATCCTGCCGCAGGCGCTGCGCCCGGTGCTGCCGGCGCTGGGCAACTACCTGATCTCGATCCTCAAGGACACGCCGGTGCTTTCGGCGATCACCGTGGTCGAAATCATGCAGCGGGCCAAGAACATCGGTTCCGAAAGTTTCCGCTACCTGGAGCCGATCACCATGGTCGGCGTGTTCTTCCTCATTCTCAGCCTCGGCCTCGCCTGGTGCGTGCGCCGCCTGGAAAACCGCATGGAGCTGGCCCGATGAATACGCCAATGCCTGCCACAGAACAACCGAACACCGCTCACGAACCAGCCGAGGCAGCGCAACCGATGGTGCGCTTCGCCGGCGTGAGCAAGCACTACGGCGAGCTGACCGTGCTCGACGGGCTCGATCTGGAGATTCGCGAGGGTGAGAAGGTCGCGATCATCGGCCCCAGCGGCTCGGGCAAGTCGACGCTGCTGCGGGTGCTGATGACCCTGGAAGGGATCGACGACGGGCTGATCGAGGTGGACGGCGAGCCCCTGACCCACATGCCCGATGGCCATGGTCGTCTGGTGCCGGCCAATGCCCGCCATCTGCGCCGGGTGCGCGGCAAGGTCGGCATGGTGTTCCAGAGCTTCAACCTGTTTCCGCACATGAACGCGCTGCAGAACGTCATGGAGGCACCGGTGCAGGTGCTCGGGCTGAGCAAGGCCGAAGCCCGCGAAAGGGCAGAGGAGTTGCTGGCGATGGTCGGCCTGGAGGACAAGCTGGAGCACTTCCCGGTGCAGCTCTCCGGCGGACAGCAACAGCGCGTGGCCATCGCCCGCGCACTGGCGATGCGGCCGAAAGTGATGCTCTTCGACGAGGTGACTTCGGCGCTCGACCCAGAGCTTTGCGGCGAGGTGCTGAATGTGATCCGCCGCCTCGGCGACGCGCATAACCTGACCATGCTCATGGTCACCCACCAGATGGGGTTCGCCCGTGAGTTCGCCGATCGGGTGTGCTTCTTCCACCAGGGCCGGATCCACGAGCAGGGCAGCCCGGACGAGCTGTTCAACAACCCGCGCGAGGAACGCACCCGGGAATTCCTCAGTGCGGTCAACGAAGCGCACTGACGTGTCGCACTGCTGTCACGCTCGGCGTGCAATATCCGGCGCGACAACTAAGACCATTGGCCTATGCCGCTGCTCTTGCCCGGTCAACGCTTTGCACTACAGTGAGAAGATTCCTTCCGGCGCCGCGCGCCAATCAAGGTCCGAACATGCTCGAATCGCTGGAAAAAATGCTCTCCCAAGGCATGGACAATCCGATGCTGCGCTTCGGTCTAGGCAAAGGCTATCTAGATGCCGGGCAACCAGGCAGGGCGGCCGAACATCTGCGCCGCTGCGTCGAACTCGATCCGAAGTACTCAGCCGCCTGGAAGCTATTGGGCAAGGCCCTGCAGGCCGACGGCGACAAGCCCGGGGCCCATCAGGCGTGGGAACGTGGCATCGCCGCGGCGAACGCCCAGGGCGACAAGCAGGCGGAAAAGGAAATGACCGTATTCCTGCGCCGTCTCGACCGGCTGACGCCCGACTGACGCGCGCTCAGTCTTCGCGCAGAAACCGCAGGCCGACCCCTTCGGCATCCACCCGCATCACCACCATCCGCAGCTCTGGCGCCGGAATCGGCAGGTCCTGCACCTGCCCGGTCACCTCGTCGCCGGGATGCAGCACCACCAGCTCCGGATGTCGGACATAGACACCGCCATCGGATAGATCACGGGTCTGCGCAAAGACCTCGCCAAAGGCCGGATGCGTGATGCGGATGCGGCACTTCATGTTGGTACGCGGATGCTGTCTCTGGTTTTGCATGCGCTCGTCCCTGTCGTTGTTGTTTGAGCCTGATCAGTACCAGCGCTTCTCGCCGGCGGGGCGTTTCTTGAAGCGCTTCATGGTCCACATGTACTGGCTGGGATAGGCGCGCACGTACTTCTCGATCATTGCGCTCATCGCCGCTACGCCAGTTTCCGCATCTTCGCTGTACATCCCTTCGGGCGCGGCCTCGAGGACGACCTTGTAGCCGGAACCATCCTCCAGACGCAACGCATGAAGGAACACCCCAACCGCCTTGCCGCCGGCGAGCATGCCGGGTACGAACTTGCTGGTCAGCGCCTGGGTGGCGAAGAAGGGCACGAAGATACCACTGCCTTCGCTCGGCTCGGGGTCGGCCGGAATGCCCACCGCACCGCCACGGCGGACTTCCTTGATCACGCTGAGAATGCCCTCGCGGGTCGACGGCGCGACCCGGTTGCCCAGCTGCACGCGCTGCTGTTGCAGCAACTCGTCCACTGCCTTCAGCTTCGGCGGGCGGTAGAAGATGATCGGTTTGCATTGCGCGCAATAGAAGTGGTTCAGCACCTCCCAGTTGCCCAGGTGGCTGGTAATGCCAACCACGCCCTTGCCCGAGGCCAGCGCCGCCTGCAGCACCTCGAGACCCTCGACCTCACGAACCAGTCTCAGGGTCTTTTCCGCCGGCCAGATCCAGGCGCAGGCGCTTTCGGTGAAGGTCATGCCGGTTTCACGCAGGGTGCGGCCGAGCAGGGCGTCGAGCTCCGCCGGGTCGAGCTCGGGGAAGCACTTGTGCAGGTTGATACGCGCCACCTCGCGCGAGCGGTTCGGCAGCTTCCACATCAGCCAGCCGATCGCCGAGCCCAGGCCCTGGACCATGCGCCAGGGCAGTCGAGCGAAGAGTCGCAGGGAGCCGACGACCAAGGCACCTTTGAGCTTTTCCACACCGCACTCCGAAATTTTCAGGTCGCCTAGTCTACCTGCAACCGTCGCCGGCTTTCAGGCGCAGCGGCGGCAACGACGCACATCCTGGCAGCTCAGGCGTGCAGCGTTTCAAACGTCGCCGGCCAGGTCGGCGTGGCGCTCGCAATCGGTCAGGTGGTCCATGACCATGCCGCAGGCCTGCATGTAGGCGTAGCAGATGGTCGGGCCGACGAAGCTGAAGCCGGCCTTCTTCAAGGCGCGGCTCATCGCCTCGGCCTCGGGCGAGACCGCCGGCACCTGATCGATGCGCTCGAAGCGGTTGATCTTCGGCTCGCCGCCGACGAACGACCAGACGAAACCCACCGGGTCCTCCAGCTGCAACCAGGCACGCGCGTTGCTGCGCGCCGCCTCGAGCTTGCGCCGGTTGCGGATGATGCCAGCGTCCAGCATGCGCTCATCGATCTCGGCATCGCTCATGCGCGCCAGCCGCTCGGCATCGAAACGGAACAGCACCTGCCGGTAGCGCTCGCGCTTGCGCAGCACGGTGATCCAGGACAGCCCGGCCTGGAAGGCTTCGAGCAGCAGAAATTCGAACAGCACCTGCGGATCGCGGGCCGGTACGCCCCATTCGCGATCGTGGTAGTCGATGTACAGCGGGTCCGTGCCGCACCAGGCGCAACGTGGCATGTGGTCTCCTTGTGCAGACCACGTCTGGCTGGCCGAAACCATCGCAAGCGCAGCCATGCGGGGGGTATACTCCGAGGCTTTCTGTCGAAGCCCAGCACAGGTGAAATTTTGAGCCAGACTACGCCTGCCGTGCGCACCTTCCAAGACCTGATCCTCGCCCTGCAAAGCTACTGGGCAGAGCAGGGTTGCGTGGTCCTGCAGCCCTATGACATGGAAATGGGCGCCGGTACTTTCCACACCGCCACCTTCCTGCGCGCCATCGGTCCCGAGACCTGGAACGCCGCCTACGTCCAGCCTTCGCGGCGCCCGGCCGACGGTCGCTACGGCGAAAACCCCAACCGCCTGCAGCACTACTACCAGTTCCAGGTGGTGTTGAAGCCCAACCCGGACAACATCCAGGACCTGTACCTGGAGTCGCTGCGTCGCATCGGCGTCGACACCTCGGTGCACGACGTGCGTTTCGTGGAGGACAACTGGGAATCGCCGACCCTCGGCGCCTGGGGTCTGGGCTGGGAGGTGTGGCTCAACGGCATGGAAGTCACCCAGTTCACCTACTTCCAGCAGGTCGGCGGCGTCGAGTGCTACCCGGTCACCGGTGAGATCACCTACGGTCTCGAGCGCCTGGCCATGTACCTGCAGGGCGTCGACTCGGTCTACGACCTGATCTGGGCCGACGGCCCGTTCGGCACCGTGACCTATGGCGACGTGTTCCACCAGAACGAGGTGGAGCAGTCGACCTACAACTTCGAACACGCCAACGTGCCGAAGCTGTTCGAACTCTTCGATTTCTACGAGAGCGAAGCCAACCGGCTGATGGCTGCCGAGCTGCCGCTGCCGGCCTACGAGATGGTGGTCAAGGCCTCGCACACCTTCAACCTGCTCGATGCCCGTCGCGCCATTTCGGTCACCGCGCGCCAGCAGTACATCCTGCGCGTGCGCAGCCTGGCGCGTTCGATCGCCCAGAGCTACCTGCTGGCCCGGGCCAAGCTCGGCTTCCCCATGGCCACCCCCGAACTGCGTGACGAAGTGCTGGCCAAGCTGGAGGCTGCAGAATGAGTGCACTGGATTTCCTCGTCGAACTGGGTACCGAAGAACTGCCACCGAAGGCGCTCGCCAAGCTGGCCGAGGCCTTCTGCGCCGGTATCGAGAAGGGCCTGAAGGACGCCGGCCTGAACTTCGCCAAAGCGCAGGCCTACGCCGCGCCGCGCCGTCTGGCGGTGCTGGTCGAGCAGCTGGCGACTCAGCAGCCGGATCGCAGCATCAACCTCGACGGCCCACCGCTGCAGGCCGCCTTCGACGCCGAAGGTGAGCCGACCCAGGCCGCCTTGGGTTTCGCCCGCAAGTGTGGCGTGGATCTGGCCGAGATCGATCGCAGCGGGCCGAAGCTCAAGTTCAGCCGCACCATCGAGGGCCAGCCGGCCGCCCAGCTGCTGCCAGGCATCGTTGAGGCCTCGCTGAACGATCTGCCGATCCCCAAACGCATGCGCTGGGCTGCACGCAAGGAAGAGTTCGTTCGCCCGACCCAGTGGTTGGTGATGCTGTTCGGTGAGCAGGTGATCGATTGCGAGATCCTCGCCCAGCGCGCCGGTCGCGAATCGCGCGGCCACCGCTTCCATAGCCCCGGCCAGGTGCACATTTCCAGGCCGTCCAGCTACCTGGAAGACCTGCGTGGCGCCCATGTGATCGCCGACTTCGCCGAGCGCCGCGAGCTGATCGCCAAGCGCGTCGAGCAGCTGGCTGGCGAGCAGAACGGCACGGCCATCGTGCCGCCGGCGCTGCTCGATGAAGTGACCGCGCTGGTCGAGTGGCCGGTGCCGCTGGTCTGCTCGTTCGAGGAACGCTTCCTCGAAGTGCCTCAGGAAGCGCTGATCACCACCATGCAGGACAACCAGAAGTACTTCTGCCTGCTGGATGCCAACGGCAAGCTGCTGCCGCGCTTCATCACCGTGGCCAACATCGAATCGAAGGACCCGGCGCAGATCGTCGCCGGCAACGAGAAGGTGGTGCGTCCGCGCCTGACCGACGCCGAGTTCTTCTTCAAGCAGGACAAAAAGCAGAAGCTCGACAGCTTCAACGATCGCCTGAAAAACGTGGTGTTCCAGGCCCAGCTCGGCACCGTGTATGACAAGGCCGAGCGCGTCTCGCGCCTGGCCGGGCTGATCGCCGAGCGTACCGGCGGCGACAAGCAGCGTGCCGCGCGCGCCGGCCTGCTCTGCAAGTGCGATCTGGCCACCGAAATGGTTGGCGAGTTCCCGGAGATGCAGGGCATCGCCGGTTACTACTACGCGCTCAACGACGGCGAGCCGGAAGACGTGGCGCTGGCATTAAACGAGCAGTACATGCCGCGCGGCGCAGGCGGCGAACTGCCGAGCACACTCACTGGGGCGGCCGTGGCCGTGGCCGACAAGCTCGACACCCTGGTCGGGATCTTCGGTATCGGCATGCTACCGACCGGCTCCAAGGACCCCTACGCCCTGCGCCGTGCCGCCCTCGGCGTGCTGCGCATCCTCATCGAGAAGCAACTGGACCTGGATTTGGTCGAAGCGGTGAACTTCGCCATCGGCCAGTTCGGTACGCAGGTCAAGTCGGCCGGGCTCGCCGATCAGGTGCTGGAGTTCATCTTCGATCGCCTGCGTGCGCGCTACGAGGACGAGGGCGTCGACGTCGCCGCCTACCTCTCGGTGCGTGCCGTGCAGCCCGGTTCGGCGCTGGACTTCGATCAGCGCGTGCAGGCCGTGCAGGCCTTCCGCACATTGCCGGAAGCCGAGGCGCTGGCCGCGGCGAACAAGCGCGTCTCCAACCTGCTGGCCAAGTTCGAGGCCAAGCTGCCGGAAGCGGTCGAGCCGCGCTGGTTCGACAACGCCACCGAGTTCTCGCTGTATTCGGCGATCCAGCAGGCCGAACAGGCCGTGCAGCCGCTGGCCGCCGCACGCCAGTACCGTGAGGCGCTGGAGCGTCTGGCGCACCTGCGTGGTCCGGTGGATGCCTTCTTCGAGGCGGTGCTGGTGAACGCCGAAGACGCTTCGGTGCGCGCCAACCGTTACGCCTTGCTGGCCCGGCTGAGAGGATTGTTCCTTGGCGTTGCCGATATTTCCGCACTTGGCTAAGCCCGTGAAGCTGATCGTGCTGGACCGCGACGGAGTGATCAACGAGGACTCCGACGAGTACGTCAAGTCGGTGGACGAGTGGATTCCCATCCCGGGCTCGCTGCAGGCGATCGCACGGCTGTGCAAGGCCGGCTGGACGGTGGCGGTGGCCACCAACCAGTCCGGCGTCGCGCGCGGCAAGTTCGACCTGAGCACCCTCGGCGACATGCATTTCAAAATGCAGCAGCTGGTGATGGAGCAGGGCGGGCGCATCGACCTGATCGTGCATTGCCCGCACGGTCCGGATGACGCTTGCGACTGCCGCAAGCCCAAGCCCGGAATGTTCCGCACTATCGCCGAGCACTTCGGCCTGGCGGATCTCAAGGGCGTGCCGGTAGTGGGCGACAGCCATCGCGACCTGCACGCCGGCATGCTGCTGGGCGGCGTGCCCTACCTGGTCAGGACCGGCAAGGGCCTGCGGACGCTGGAAGGCAGCTTGCCGCCCGGTACACAGGTCTTCGATGACCTCGCCGCCGTAGTCGATCATCTACTCGAGAGTTCTCGATGAGCCTCCTGTTCCCCCTTCGCATTGTCCTGTTCTATTTCCTGCTGGCCTTCACCGCATTCGCCTGGTGCCTGGTCAGCCTGGTGTTCGCGCCCTTCATGGCGTTTCGTGCCCGCTATCGCTTCGTGGTGCAGAACTGGTGCCGCTGCGCCGTCTGGCTCGGCAAGGCCCTGGTCGGCCTGCGCTACGAGGTGCATGGTGCGGAGAACGTGCCGACTCGCCCCTGCGTGATCCTGGCCAAGCATCAGAGTACCTGGGAGACCTTCTTTCTCTCGGCGTACTTCGAGCCGCTGACCCAGGTACTCAAGCGCGAGTTGCTGCGCGTGCCGTTCTTCGGCTGGGCGATCATGCTGCTCAAGCCCATCGCCATCGACCGTGACAACCCGAAAGCGGCGCTGCGCCAGGTCGCCAAGCAGGGCCACGAACGTCTGGAGCAGGGCGCCTGGGTGCTGATCTTCCCCGAGGGCACCCGCACGCCGGTCGGCCAACCCGCGAAGTTTTCCCGTAGCGGTGCGGCACTGGCGGTTAACGCCGGGCTGCCGGTGCTGCCGATCGCCCACAATGCCGGCATGTTCTGGCCGAAGGCTGGTTGGGGTAAGCGCCCCGGCACCATCCAGGTGGTCATCGGCCCACCGATGCTGGCCGAAAGCGAAGGCCCGCGCGCGGTGGCCGAACTCAACCAGCGCGCCGAAGACTGGGTCAACGCGCAGGTCAGTCAGCTCGAAGCACAGGGTCGCCCGACCCCCTGATCAACACCGGGGCCGGCAGGGACGCCCGCCCATCCTAGCGAGTCCCTATGCAGCAAATACCCAACCATCAGCTGGTCGCCGAATGGCTGCGCCTGCTGGACGGCTATCCCGCCGAAGCTGCCGCCGCGTTGCAGGCGGTGTCGGCCGAGAAGAGTCAGGAACTGGCCGAGCACTTCTATTCGCAGATGCTCGCCGATCCCCATTCGGCCAGTTTTCTCAGCCATGAACAGGTCAAGACCCGTCTCGGCCAATCCATGCAGAAATGGATCGTCACGGTCTGTTCTTCGACGGCCCACAGCGACCTCGACGCGGTAGTCGACCTGCAGCGCAAGGTCGGCGATATCCACGCGCGCATCGAGATACCGGTCAGCCTGGTGCTGCGCGGTTCCAGGCTGCTCAAGGGGCGCCTACGCCAGCTGCTGGAACAGCGTGAACTCGACGAGCCGGTCAGGCGCAAGGCCGCGCGCATGGGCGCCGATCTGATCGATCTGGCGGTGGAAATCATCTGCTTCGCCTATTCACAGTCCCACGACCGCAATTCGCGGGCGGAAGAGGCCTATCGGCTGTTTTCGGTTTCGCAGAACATCGGCGTCGAGAAGGAGCGGCAGCGCGCCGCACTGCTGGATTGGGAAAATCAGCTGATGTTCGATCTGGCCATCGGCAACCTCACCGGTGCACTGCCGCAGCTGGCCGGTTCCGAATTCGGCCTGTGGTTTCGCCACAAGGCATCCCATGCCTTCCAGGGTTCGCCGGAAAGCGCGAGCATCCTCGATTACATCGCGCAGATCGACGAAGAGCTCAGATCCATCGCCACGCTGGAAGATGCCGCCGGACGCCTGAGCAAACTGCACCAGATCCGCGAGCAGACGCGCTCGATCAAGTTCCTGCTCGACAGTCTGTTCGAGCAGGCCAACGACCTGGAGGCCGGCCGTGACGTGCTGACGCGTCTACTCAACCGCAAGTTCCTGCCGGTGGTGATGGCCAAGGAGGTGCTCTACGCGCGCCAGTCGAATAACACCTTCGGTGTGCTGGCGATCGACGTCGATCACTTCAAGCGCATCAACGACACGCACGGCCACGATGCCGGCGACCAGATCCTGCAGCAGGTTGGCGCGCTGCTGGCGAGCAACACTCGCGGCGGCGACTATGCGTTCCGCCTGGGCGGCGAGGAATTCCTGCTGGTGCTGGTGGACATCGATGCCAACAAGGCACTGGCAGCGGCGGAGAAGCTGCGCGAGCGCATCGCCCGCGAGCACTTCCGTCTGTCCAGCGGCGACGTGCTGCAGGTGACGGTCAGCATCGGCATGGCCGTCCATGACGGTCATCCGGACTATGAACGCCTGCTGCAACAGGCCGATCAGGCGCTTTATCAGGCCAAGCACGGCGGGCGCGATCGCTGCGTGCTGCACGCTAGCTGAAAGCAGACTCCCGTAAAAACAGAAGGGGAGCAACCTGGCAGTTACTCCCCTTCTTTTTCGCGCTTCGATCAGGCTGGCGCGGAGCTGCGAATCAGGTGATCGAAGGCGCTCAGCGAGGCCTTGGCGCCTTCGCCGACGGCGATCACGATCTGCTTGTACGGCACCGTGGTCACGTCACCGGCGGCGAACACGCCGGGGATGCTGGTCTGGCCCTTGGCATCGACGATGATCTCGCCAAAGCGCGACAGCTCCAGGGTGCCCTTGAGCCACTCGCTGTTGGGCAGCAGGCCGATCTGCACGAAGATGCCTTCCAGCTCGACTTCGTGCATCTCATCATTGTTGCGATCCTTGTAGACCAGGCCGGTGACCTTCTGGCCGTCGCCCTTGACCTCGGTGGTCTGTGCCATCTTCAGCACGCGGACGTTGGGCAGGCTGTTGAGCTTGCGCTGCAGCACGGCGTCGGCCCGCAGTTCTTCGCCAAACTCGAGCAAGGTCACGTGGGCGACGATGCCGGCCAGGTCGATGGCCGCTTCCACGCCGGAGTTGCCACCGCCGATCACCGCCACGCGCTTGCCCTTGAACAGCGGGCCGTCGCAGTGCGGGCAATAGGCGACACCACGGCCGCGGTATTCCTGCTCGCCGGGCACGTTCATTTCGCGCCAGCGCGCGCCGGTGGCGAGGATCAGGGTCTTGGCCTTGAGCTCGCCGCCATTCTCGAACTGCACACGATGCAGGCCGTCGTCGCCGGCCGGAATCAGCTGGCTGGCGCGCTGCAGGTTCATGATGTCGACCTCGTACTCGCGCACGTGCTCTTCCAGCGCGCGGGCCAGTTTCGGGCCTTCGGTTTCCTTCACCGAGATGAAGTTCTCGATGGCCATGGTGTCGAGCACCTGACCGCCGAAGCGCTCGGCCGCGACGCCGGTGCAGATGCCCTTGCGCGCGGCGTAGATGGCCGCTGCGGCGCCGGCCGGGCCGCCGCCGACCACCAGCACATCGAAGGCGTCCTTGGCCTTGAGCTTCTCGGCATCACGGGCACTGGAGCCGGTGTCGAGCTTGGCGAGAATCTCTTCCTCGCTCATGCGGCCCTGGGTGAACAGCTCGCCGTTGAGGTAGATGCTCGGCACCGACATGATCTGCCGCGCTTCGACTTCATCCTGAAACAGCGCACCGTCGATGGCCACGTGCTGGATGTTGGGGTTGAGCACGGCCATCAGGTTCAGCGCCTGGACCACGTCCGGGCAGTTCTGGCAGGACAGCGAGAAGTAGGTTTCGAAGCGGTAGTCGCCGTCGAGCGCCTTGATCTGCTCGATCACCTCCGGTGCCGTCTTCGATGGATGACCGCCGACCTGCAGCAGGGCCAGCACCAGCGAGGTGAACTCATGGCCCATGGGGATGCCGGCGAAACGCAGGCTGATGTTGCCGCCGATGCGGTTGAGCGAGAACGACGGCTTGCGCGCATCGTCGCCGTCGGTCTTCAAGGTGATCTTGTCGCTGAGGCTGGCGATGTCCTGCAGCAGGCTCAGCAGCTCCCGGGATTTCTCGCCGTCATCGAGGGACGCGACGATCTCGAAGGGCTGGGTGACCTTCTCCAGGTAGGCTTTCAACTGGGTCTTGAGATTGGAATCCAACATTGGCGACATACCCCGTCAAAGTGTATTAGCCCTTAGGGCTCTTAAGATGAATGACTCGAATGAGGCAAACTCTACTCCGCAGTAGGGGTATTCCGAAATTGATTAAAACAGTCGCGTCGATTCGATCTGTCTATCTTTGAAAATGAAAACCCCGGCCGGGGCCGGGGTTTTCATTGCATTACTTTGAATCTACAAGTGCCGCCGCATCAGAAGTCCAGATTGGAGACTGCCAAGGCGTTGGACTCGATGAACTCCCGGCGCGGTTCCACTGCATCGCCCATCAGCGTGTTGAAGATCTGGTCCGCCGCGATGGCGTCCTCGATCGTCACCTTGAGCATGCGCCGCACGTTCGGGTCCATGGTGGTTTCCCACAGTTGGTCCGGGTTCATCTCGCCGAGACCCTTGTAGCGCTGAACGCTGTGTCGACGGGTACCCTCGTTCATCAGCCAGTCCAGCGCTTCCTTGAAGCTGGCGACCGGCTTCTTGCGCTCGCCACGCTGCACGTAGGCACCTTCTTCCAGCAGACTGTTGAGCTTCTCGCCCAGCGCGGTCACCGTGCGGTAATCGTTGCTGCCGAAGAAATCACGGTTGAAGGTGATGTAGCTGGCCAGGCCGTGGGAGCTGATCTCCACCTCCGGGAGCCACAGGTGGCGTTCCTTGTCCTCGCGCAGGCTGAGGTTGTAGACCAGCCCCGAGCGCTCGCCACCCTTGAGCCGCGCGCTGTACTGCTCGAGCCAGGCCTGCATCGCGGAGTGGTCAGCCAGCTGCTCGAGCGTAACCCGAGGCAGATAGATGAAGTGCTCGGTCAGCTCCAGCGGGTACAGCCGCGACAGGCGCTGCAGGGTCTTCATTACCGTACGGTAGTCGTTGACCAGCTTCTCCAGCGCTTCGCCGGCCAGGCCTGGCGCATCATCGTTGACGTGCAGGCTGGCATCTTCCAGGGCCGACTGGGTGAGGTACTCCTCCATCGCCTCGTCGTCCTTGATGTACTGCTCCTGCTTGCCGCGCTTGACCTTGTACAGAGGCGGCTGCGCGATATACACGTAGCCACGCTCGATCAGCTCGGGCAACTGGCGGAAGAAGAAGGTCAAGAGCAGGGTGCGGATGTGCGAACCGTCAACGTCAGCATCGGTCATGATGATGATGTTGTGGTAGCGCAGCTTGTCGATGTTGTATTCCTCGCGGCCGATGCCGCAACCCAGCGCGGTGATCAGCGTGCCGACTTCCTGGGACGAGAGCATCTTGTCGAAGCGTGCCTTCTCGACGTTGAGGATCTTGCCCTTGAGCGGGAGGATCGCCTGGGTCTTGCGGTTGCGGCCCTGCTTCGCCGAGCCACCCGCGGAGTCACCCTCCACGATGTACAGTTCGGACAGCGCAGGATCCTTCTCCTGACAGTCGGCAAGCTTGCCCGGCAGGCCGGCGATATCCAGCGCACCCTTGCGGCGGGTCATTTCCCGCGCCTTGCGCGCCGCCTCACGGGCACGCGCGGCGTCGATCATCTTGCCAACCACAGCCTTGGCTTCGTTGGGATGTTCCAGCAGGAAGTCGGCGAAGTACTTGCCCATTTCCTGTTCCACCGCCGTCTTCACCTCAGAAGAAACCAGCTTGTCCTTGGTCTGCGAGCTGAACTTGGGATCCGGCACCTTGACCGAGATGATTGCGGTCAGACCTTCACGCGCATCGTCACCGGTGGTGGAGATCTTGTGCTTCTTCGCCAAACCTTCCTGCTCGATGTAGTTGTTCAGGTTGCGCGTCAGCGCGGAACGGAAGCCGGCCAGGTGGGTACCGCCGTCACGCTGGGGAATGTTGTTGGTGAAGCAGAGGATGTTCTCGTTGAAGCTGTCGTTCCACTGCAGCGCGACTTCGACGCAGACGCCATCATCACGCTGGACGTTGAAGTGGAACACCTGGTTCACCGCGGTCTTGTTGGTGTTCAGGTACGCGACAAAGGCGCTGAGGCCGCCCTCGTACTTGAACAGTTCTTCCTTGGCCGTGCGCTCGTCACGCAGGACGATACCCACGCCGGAGTTGAGGAAAGACAGCTCGCGCAGGCGCTTGGCCAGAATGTCCCAGCTGAAATGGATGTTCTGGAAGGTCTCGGCGGACGGCTTGAAATGGATCTGCGTGCCCGACGTATCGGTTTCGCCCACGGCCGCGAGCGGGGCTTGCGGGACGCCATGGCGATAGAGCTGCTCCCACACCTTGCCTTCGCGGCGGATGGTCAACAGCAGCTCCTCGGACAATGCGTTCACCACCGAGACACCCACGCCGTGCAGGCCACCGGATACCTTGTAGGAGTTGTCGTCGAACTTACCGCCAGCGTGCAGCACGGTCATGATAACCTCGGCTGCCGATACACCTTCTTCGTGAATATCCACCGGAATGCCGCGCCCGTTGTCGCGCACGGTAATGGATTCGTCAGTATGGATGGTGATGGAAATATCGCTGCAGTAGCCGGCCAGCGCTTCATCGATCGAGTTATCGACGACCTCGAAGACCATGTGGTGCAGGCCGGTGCCGTCATCGGTGTCGCCGATATACATGCCAGGGCGCTTACGCACGGCATCAAGGCCTTTCAGCACCTTGATGCTCGAAGAGTCGTACGTGTGGTTCTCACTCATGCCTTCACTCCCGAGGGGCCGTGGAGCTGGGTTACTTGCCCATGTTCCACGTGAAACATTGAGACTGGTGTCTGTTCACCCCAGCCTTCTTGCAAAACGGTTGAATCGACGCAGGTAATAAACACCTGACAGTCCAGCTGCTCGAGCAACCTGCACAACGCCAATCGGTGCTGCGTATCCAGCTCCGAGGGCAGGTCGTCGACCAGATAAATGCATTGCCCGCGCTTGGCCTCGCTGACGAGATGACCTTGGGCAATGCGCAACGCACAAACCACCAGCTTCTGTTGCCCACGCGACAACACTTCAGCCGCGTTATGAGTACCCACCTTGAGTCGTAGATCCGCACGCTGAGGGCCGGACTGCGTATGGCCCATTGCACGATCGCGCTCCAGTGACGAAGCAAGCACATCGACCAATGGGCGATCCTTGTCCCAACCGCGGTAATAGCTCAGCGTTAGGCCATTCAGGTCCAGCAGCGCCTTGAGCGTCGTCTCGAAAACCGGTTTAAGCGCTTGGATATAAGCCCGCCGATAACCATCGATCTCATCGCTGGCCAGGCTCAGTTCCCGGCTCCAGGCAGCGTCCGAAGCGCCGTTCAGTGTACCATGCCGGAGCCATGAGTTCCGTTGCCGCAGGGCCTGCTGCAGGCGCTGCCAGGCACTCATGAAACGATGTTCCACGTGGAACACACCCCAGTCCAGGAACTGCCTGCGCAGCTTGGGGGCCCCCTCTAGCAAGCGGAAACTGTCCGGGTTGATCAGCTGCAGCGGCAGAGTGTCAGCCAGCTCAGCGGCAGAGCGAACGCTCTGCCCATCGATACGAATCCTGACTTCGCCACTGCGATCCCTGGAGACCCCCAGGGCTCGACTGTGCTGGTCCGGAAGCTCGACCTGGCCGAACACCGTGCAAGCCGGTTGCTCGTAGGTGATTACCGGGTTCAGTCGAATACTGCGAAAGGAACGTGCGAGGCCGAGCAGATGGATAGCTTCCAGCAGGCTCGTCTTGCCGCTGCCGTTGTCGCCGAAGAGGATGTTGATGCGCGGGGAGGGGGTCAGCGTCACCGGGTGCAGATTGCGAACCCCGGTGACGGAGAGGCGGCTGAGGGACATTAAGCGGATTTACAGACGCATCGGCATCACGACGTAGGCGGAATCGTCGTTGTCGAACTCCTGCACCAGAGCGCTGCTGTTGGCGTCGGAGAGAATCAGCCGCACCTGTTCGGTGGTCATCACGCCCAGCACATCGAGCAGGTAGCTGACGTTGAAACCGATCTCCAGCGATCCTCCGTTGTAATCGACTGCAACTTCCTCTTCGGCTTCCTCCTGCTCCGGGTTGTTGGCCTGGATCTTCAACAGGCCGCTTTCCAGCTGCAGGCGAATGCCGCGGTACTTCTCGTTGGAGAGGATCGCCGTGCGGCTGAACGCCTCGCGCAGCAGCTGGCGATCACCGACCACCAGCTTGTCACCGCCCCGCGGCAGCACACGCTCGTAGTCCGGGAATTTTCCGTCCACCAGCTTGGAAGTGAAGGTGAACTCGCCAGTAGTCGCGCGAATGTGATGCTGACCCAGTACGATGCTGACGTCGGCATCCTGATCGTTGAGCAGGCGCGCCAGTTCCAGGATGCCCTTGCGCGGGACGATCACCTGATGGCGATCCGGCTGTTCGATGCCGGCCTGCATCGAGCACATGGCCAGGCGATGGCCATCGGTGGCCACGGCACGCAGCATGCCGCTAGACACTTCGATCAGCATGCCGTTGAGGTAATAACGCACATCCTGCTGGGCCATGGCGAACGCGCTGCGCTCGATGAGCTTGCGCAGCTTGCCCTGCTCGACGGTAAACGACAGTGAGCCAGGACCTTCTTCCACGGTGGGGAAATCGTTGGCCGGCAGGGTCGACAGCGTGAAGCGGCTGCGCCCCGACTTGATGACGACCTTCTGGTCATCCAGGCGAATGCTGATCAGCGCATCGCTCGGCAGGCTCTTGCAGATGTCCATGAGCTTGCGCGCCGGCACGGTGATCTCGCCAGGCTCGGCGGCATCTTCCAGCGCGACACGGCCCACCAGTTCGACTTCCAGGTCGGTACCGGTCAGCGACAGCTGCTGCCCCTGTACGACGAGAAGAACGTTGGACAGCACTGGCAAGGTCTGACGGCGCTCGACGACGCCAGCAACCAGCTGCAGGGGTTTCAACAGGGCTTCGCGCTGAATGGAAAAATGCATGGTCTGGTCCCTTGCCTATAGATTGGGTCGCACTCAGGTTGTCAAAGTTCGCAGCAAATCCTTGTAGTCTTCGCGTATGTCCGCATCCGTTTCCCGCAATTCTGCGATCTTACGGCAGGCGTGCAGCACCGTGGTGTGATCCCGACCGCCGAACGCGTCGCCGATCTCCGGCAGGCTGTGGTTGGTCAATTCCTTGGAGAGGGCCATGGCCACTTGCCGAGGACGCGCGACCGAACGGGAACGCCGCTTGGACAGCAGATCGGAAATCTTGATCTTGTAGTACTCGGCCACGGTGCGCTGAATATTGTCGACGCTGACCAGTTTATCCTGCAACGCCAGCAGGTCTTTCAGCGACTCACGGATCAGCTCGATGGTGATGTCGCGGCCCATGAAGTGGGCATGGGCGATCACGCGCTTCAGCGCACCCTCGAGTTCGCGGACATTGGAGCGAATGCGCTGGGCAATGAAAAACGCCGCATCGTGGGGCAGATCCACCTTCGCTTGATCCGCCTTCTTCATCAGGATCGCTACACGGGTCTCCAGCTCAGGCGGCTCGACCGCTACGGTCAACCCCCAGCCGAAACGCGACTTCAGGCGCTCCTCGAGCCCATCGATCTCCTTCGGATAGCGGTCGCTGGTGAGAATGACCTGCTGGCCGCCTTCAAGCAGCGCATTGAAGGTATGGAAGAATTCTTCCTGGGAGCGCTCTTTCTTGGCGAAGAACTGGATGTCATCGATCAGCAGCGCATCCACTGAACGGTAGAAGCGCTTGAACTCGTTGATCGCGTTGAGCTGCAGGGCCTTGACCATGTCGGCTACGAAACGCTCCGAGTGCAGGTACACCACCTTGGCATTCGGGTTCTTTTTCAGCAGATGGTTACCCACAGCATGCATCAGGTGGGTCTTGCCCAGGCCCACCCCCCCATAAAGGAAGAGCGGGTTGTAACCGTGCTTGGGGTTGTCCGCCACCTGCCAGGCCGCAGCCCGCGCCAGCTGGTTGGATTTGCCTTCGACGAAATTCTCGAAAGTGAAGGTGCGATTCAGATAGCTGGTGTGCTTTAGACCACCTTCGACCTGGACGGTACGCTCGGTACGCGGCGGCTCCGGCTCTGGGGGGTCGGCAACCACCGGCTCGAACCGGGCCACTTGCGGTTGCGCCACCGCTGCGGGCGTGACCGGCGTGGTTGTTGCTGGTTGCGGCTGGGCGCGCGCAGCTGCGGCCGCGGAGGGCAGGGCGGCGGACGAGGTGCGCTTGCTACCTATAAGAAGGGAGAGTGCCGGCGCCAGCCCGGTCGACCGTTCGGAAAGCAGCTCCAACAGTCGCGACAGGTACTTTTCATTGACCCAGTCGAGCACGAAGCGATTGGGGGCATAGACGCGCAGTTCATCGCCGTCGCCCTCCACCTGCAGGGGACGAATCCATGTGTTGAATTGCTGAGCAGGCAGTTCATCGCGCAAAAGCTCAACACACTGCTGCCAAAGTTCCACCGACACGGAAGCTCCTATCGACTCTGTCGAGGTAAGACGGCGGCCATTGTAGCTGTGCACCGGCTGGTTATCCACAAGAACCCGCCCCGTGCCACTGCGATTCCGCTTTACCAGACAGAATGCAAATCCATCCTGCAAGCCTGTTGATAACCCCGCATAAGGGCGGTGTTCAACCCTGTGGGAAAGCGATGAGCTATGTCCGCTGTGGATATATCCGGGTTTCATCCCCAGGCTGCACAGAGGCTTCCCACCCCCGCCGCGCCGCTTTTCCACCTGGTTTGCAATCGCTGCAACCCTTGCTGCGTAGAGCCTGCAGAAAGGTATCCACAGATCGTGGTGGGTACATACATAAGCATTACATCTTAAGAGCTTATATTTCTTTTCTTTCTTATCTATTTTCTGGCTCGGCGGAACTGGTTGGAAATTGACCTGGCTGGACAGCTTCTCTACAATCGCCGGTCTCTTAAAAGGGGGCCATTCCGGCCCGCAATGGATCACCAGGTAATCGCACCATGAAACGCACTTTCCAACCCAGCACCATCAAGCGCGCTCGTACCCATGGCTTCCGTGCCCGCATGGCCACCAAGAACGGTCGTCAAGTTCTGTCCCGCCGTCGCGCCAAAGGCCGTAAGCGTCTGACCGTCTGATATCGGAACAGGTAGTGAGTCGGGGCTTCGGCCGGGAAAAGCGTCTGCTGACTCCCCGCCAATTCAAGGCAGTCTTCGACTCCCCTTCCGGTAAGGTGCCTGGCAGGAACGTCCTGCTGTTGGCACGCGAGAACGATCTGCAATATCCCCGCCTCGGGTTGGTGATCGGCAAGAAAAGCGTCAAGCTTTCGGTGGAACGTAACCGCATCAAGCGGCAGATACGGGAAACTTTTCGCCACCACCAACTGGAATTGGCGGGCTGGGACATCGTGATCATCGCCCGCAAGGGATTGGCTGATCTGGACAATCCCGAACTGGCGAAGCAGTTCGCCAAGCTCTGGAAGCGACTGTCACGCAACCCAGCCAAGGCCGCCGTCGAACCTGGAGCCGCCAACAGCACCCATGCGTAAATTGGCCATTGCTTCGATCAAGGTCTACCAGTACGCCATCAGTCCGATGATGGCCAGTCACTGTCGTTTCTATCCAAGCTGCTCCTGCTATGCACTAGAGGCCATCGAAACCCATGGTCTGTTGCGTGGCAGCTGGCTGAGCCTGCGCAGGTTGGGGCGTTGCCACCCGTGGAACCCTGGTGGCTACGATCCTGTGCCTCCTCACAACACTTCCAATTCATCTCCGATGGCCGAGTAACCATGGATATCAAACGCTCGATACTGCTCGTAGCTCTGGCAGTCGTTGCCTACCTGATGGTTCTTCAGTGGAACCAGGATTACGGTCAGGCAGCTTTGCCGACCGAAACCGCGCAAAGCCAGCCAGCCGCTCCGGCACTACCGGACAGCCCGAGTGCGACGACCGAAGGCAATGCTGATGACGTCCCGGCCGTGGCCGGTCAGCAGCAGGCCAGCGCCCTGCCAGCCAGCGCACCGAGTAGTCAACTGATCCGGGTGCGCACTGACGTATTGGATCTGGCCATCGATCCGCGTGGCGGGGACATCGTCGAGCTGCATCTGCCGCAGTATCCTCGTCGTCAGGATCGGCCCGATGTGCCGTTCCAGCTGTTCGAGCGCAGCGGCGAGCGTACCTATGAAGCGCAGAGCGGCCTGATTGGCGATGGTCCGGACAAGGCCAGCGGCCGTCCGCAGTACAGCAGCGAGAAAACCGAGTATCGGCTGGCCGAAGGACAGGATGAGCTGGTTGTCGACCTGAACTACAGCGCCGATGGGGTCAACTACACCAAGCGCTTCACTCTGGAGCGAGGCAACTACGCGCTGAAGGTCAACTACCTGATCGACAACCAGAGTGAAAAGCCCTGGACCGGCTATCTGTTCGGCCAGCTCAAGCGCGACAACAGCGGCGACCCATCCTCGAGCACCGCCACCGGCACCGCCACTTATCTGGGTGCCGCGCTGTGGACCAAGGACGAGCCCTATCGCAAGGTCTCCATGGGCGACATGGATGAAAGCAACCTGCGTGAAAGCGTGCAGGGCGGCTGGATCGCCTGGCTGCAGCACTACTTCGTCACCGCCTGGATCCCGCAGGCGGACGACACCAACCAGGTGCAGACCCGCAAGGACAGCCAGGGCAACTACATCATCGGTTTCACCGGCCCGGCGGTCACGGTGCCGGCCGGTGCTCAGGGTGAGACCGGCGCCACGCTGTATGCCGGCCCGAAGAGCCAGGACAAACTGGAAGAGCTCTCGCCGGGTCTGCGTCTGACGGTCGACTACGGCATTCTCTGGTTCATCGCCCAGCCGATCTTCTGGCTGCTGGAGAACATCCACGCGCTGCTCGGCAACTGGGGCTGGTCGATCATCGTGCTGACCATCGTCATCAAGCTCGCCTTCTTCCCGCTCTCTGCCGCTAGTTACCGGTCGATGGCCCGCATGCGCGCGGTCTCGCCGAAGATGCAGGCGCTGAAGGAACAGCATGGCGACGATCGCCAGAAGATGTCCCAGGCGATGATGGAGCTGTACAAGAAGGAAAAGATCAATCCGCTGGGTGGCTGCCTGCCGATCCTGGTGCAGATGCCGGTGTTCCTGGCGCTGTACTGGGTCCTGCTGGAAAGCGTCGAGATGCGCCAGGCGCCCTGGATGTTCTGGATCACCGACCTGTCGATCAAGGATCCGTTCTTCATCCTGCCGATCATCATGGGCGTGACCATGTTCATTCAGCAGCAGCTCAACCCGACTCCGCCGGACCCCATGCAGGCTCGGGTGATGAAGCTGTTGCCGATCATCTTCACCTTCTTCTTCCTCTGGTTCCCTGCTGGTCTCGTGCTGTACTGGGTCGTCAACAACGTCCTGTCCATCGCTCAGCAGTGGTACATTACCCGCAAGATCGAGGCCGCGGCGAAGCCCGCCTGACGCCTCAGATGCTCATGCACAACGCCCCTTGATTGGGGCGTTCTGCTATCTGCGATCCAGAAAGGAGGCCGCATGAATCCAGTTCGCGACACCATAGCCGCCGTCGCTACCGCCCCGGGGCGCGGAGGGGTCGGTATCGTCCGGGTCTCAGGGCCACGGGCCAAGGCCATCGCCATTACCCTGACCGGTCGTGAGCCAACACCACGGCATGCGCACTACGGTGGATTTCACGCAGACGATGGCGAGGTGATCGACGAGGGCTTGCTGCTGTTCTTTCCAGGCCCGCATTCGTTCACCGGTGAGGACGTACTCGAACTACAGGGGCATGGTGGCCCGGTTGTTCTGGACATGCTCCTGCAGCGCTGCGTCGAACTCGGCGTGCGTCTGGCTCGACCAGGCGAGTTCAGTGAGCGCGCCTTTCTCAACGACAAGCTGGATCTGGCCCAGGCCGAGGCGATCGCCGATCTCATCGAAGCGAGCTCGGCACAGGCGGCGCGCAACGCGGTGCGTTCGCTGCAGGGCGAATTCTCTCGCCGCGTGCACCAACTGACCGAGAAGTTGATTCAGCTACGCATCTACGTAGAAGCAGCGATCGATTTTCCTGAAGAAGAGATCGACTTTCTGGCCGATGGGCATGTCCTGGCGCAGCTGAACGCCGTGATAGCAGAGTTATCCACAGTGCTGCGGGAGGCCGGCCAGGGTGCCTTGCTGCGGGACGGGATGACGGTAGTGATCGCGGGACGCCCGAACGCCGGTAAATCCAGCCTGCTCAATGCACTCGCGGGCCGCGAGGCTGCGATTGTGACCGACATTGCCGGGACCACCCGCGACGTGCTGCGCGAACACATCCTCATCGATGGCATGCCGTTGCATGTCGTCGACACGGCCGGTCTGCGCGACACCGACGATCAGGTCGAGCGCATTGGCGTGCAACGGGCGCTCAACGCCATCGGCGAAGCGGACAGAGTGCTGCTGATGGTCGATGCCAGTGCACCTGAAGCGCTGGATCCTATGGCCCTCTGGCCGGAGTTTCTCGAGTTCAGCCCGGCACCGAACCGGGTGACGCTGATCCGAAACAAAGCCGATCTGAGCGGTGAGCCGATCGCGATTCGCTTTGACGACAGCGGACAGGCAACATTGAGCCTGTGCGCCCGGTCAGGTGAAGGTATCGAGCTGCTCCGCGAACACCTCAAGCAGTGCATGGGCTACGAGCAGACTTCTGAAAGCAGCTTCAGCGCTCGGCGCCGCCATCTGGACGCACTGCGTCTGGCCGACCAGTATCTGCAGCATGGGCATGCTCAACTGACACTGGCCGGCGCGGGCGAGTTGCTGGCCGAGGATCTGCGCCTGGCACAACAGGCGCTCGGCGAGATTACCGGAGCGTTCAGCTCGGACGACCTGCTCGGGCGAATCTTCTCCAGCTTCTGCATCGGCAAATGACTCAGAACGGGCGTTGAGCGCGCCCGCTTCACTTCCTCTCCCTTCACCCACAACGCACAACGTCGCGCTGTAGAAACCCAGCGCAGGCATTCGGCTGCCCGTTGTGCCGTCAATAAGCCCTGTGGAAAAGCCCGCCTGAAGGCAGTAGAAAAGTCATCTTAAAAGCGGGTGACAAATCCATATGTGCATAACTAGACCTTTAATCCACAGGATGCGCGCCGCGTTCACACCGCTAACACCCAGCCGAAGCACAGGCTTATCCTTCCCTAGAGAACTAGAGCGACGCGGGCTTCAGAGGCTTATCCACAGAATGGTAGTTCACCATACATAAACATAAAAATAAGCTTCTTATCTATTTCTTCTCTATTTCTATGTTTACCCACTGACGTACCTCCGTCGAATGGTTGGTCATTTTTTGCTCAGAGCCCTTCTTTAGCTCCGGCTAAATCCCTATACTTCGCGGTTTCCCAAACTCCCATCTAGACAGGCACGAGGTGCGTGGTGGACTTCCCTTCCCGTTTTGACGTGATCGTTATCGGCGGCGGCCATGCCGGCACCGAAGCTGCGCTGGCAGCGGCACGCATGGGCGTGAAGACCCTGCTGCTCAGCCACAACGTGGAAACCCTCGGCCAGATGAGCTGCAACCCTGCCATCGGTGGCATCGGCAAGAGTCACCTGGTCAAGGAAATCGACGCTCTGGGCGGCGCCATGGCGACCGCCACCGACAGGGGCGGCATCCAGTTTCGTGTGCTCAACAGCCGCAAGGGACCTGCCGTGCGTGCCACCCGTGCACAAGCTGACCGGGTGCTTTACAAGGCTGCAATTCGCGAAGCCTTGGAAAACCAGCCCAACCTGTGGATATTTCAGCAAGCGGCCGATGACCTGATCGTCGAGCAGAACGAGGTCCGTGGCGTCGTCACGCAGATGGGGCTGCGTTTCCTCGCCACGTCAGTGGTGCTGACCACCGGAACCTTTCTAGGCGGACTTATCCACATAGGTCTGCAGAATTATTCCGGCGGACGTGCAGGCGATCCGCCTTCGATCGCCTTGGCCAAGCGCCTGCGCGAACTGCCGCTGCGCGTCGGCCGGCTGAAGACCGGCACGCCGCCACGCATCGACGGCCGTTCGGTGGACTTTTCGCAGATGACCGAGCAACCTGGCGACACGCCGCTGCCGGTGATGTCCTTTCTCGGCAGCCGGGAGCAGCATCCGCCGCAGGTCAGCTGCTGGATCACCCACACCAACGCGCGTACTCACGAGATCATCGCCGCCAACCTCGATCGCTCGCCGATGTATTCCGGCGTGATCGAAGGCGTGGGACCGCGCTACTGCCCTTCGATCGAAGACAAGATTCATCGTTTTGCCGACAAGGACAGCCATCAGGTCTTCCTCGAGCCGGAAGGCCTGACGACTCACGAGCTTTATCCCAACGGCATCTCCACCTCGCTGCCGTTCGACGTGCAGTTGCAGATCGTGCAGAGCATCCGCGGCATGGAGAATGCGCACATCGTGCGGCCGGGCTACGCCATCGAGTACGACTATTTCGATCCGCGTGATCTCAAGTACAGCCTGGAGACCAAGGTCATTGGCGGGCTGTTCTTTGCCGGTCAGATCAATGGCACCACCGGTTACGAAGAAGCTGGCGCCCAGGGGCTGCTCGCGGGAGCCAACGCCGCCTTGCGCGCGCAGGGCAAGGACAGCTGGTGCCCGCGACGCGATGAGGCCTACCTCGGCGTGCTGGTCGATGACCTGATCACCCTCGGCACGCAGGAGCCGTATCGCATGTTCACCTCGCGCGCCGAGTACCGGCTGATCCTGCGCGAGGACAATGCCGACCTGCGCCTGACCGAGAAGGGCCGCGAGCTCGGGCTGGTGGACGACGCCCGCTGGGCGGCGTTCTGCGCCAAGCGCGAGGGCATCGAGCGCGAGGAACAGCGCCTGAAGAACAGCTGGGTGCGCCCGGGCACGCCGCAGGGCGATGCCATCGCCGAACGCTTCGGCAGTCCGCTGGCCCGCGAGTACAACCTGCTCAATCTGCTCGCTCGTCCCGAAATCGATTATCAGAGCCTGATCGAACTGACCGGGCCGGGCGAACCGGATCCTCAGGTCGCCGAGCAGGTCGAGATCAAGACCAAATACGCCGGTTACATCGAGCGGCAGCAGGACGAGATCGAGAAGCTGCGCGCCAGCGAGAGTGTCGCGCTGCCGGCAAATCTCGATTACGCCACCATCCCGGGGCTGTCCAAGGAAATCCAGCACAAGCTCGGCCAGGCTCGCCCCGAGACGCTTGGCCAGGCTTCGCGTATTCCCGGGGTCACTCCCGCTGCGGTGTCTCTGCTGATGATCCACCTGAAGAAGCGCAACGCCGGTCAGCAGCTGGAGCAGAGCGCCTGATGAGTCTGGTCAGCGAATCCCACGCCGAAGAACTTGTCCGCGGCGCCAGACAGCTCGGCATCCCGCTGGACGATCGTCAGCAACAGTTGTTGCTGGCCTACCTGGCGCTGCTGATCAAGTGGAACAAGGCCTACAACCTGACCGCCGTACGCGACCCGGACGAGATGGTGTCGCGGCACCTGCTCGACAGCCTGAGCGTGGTGCCCTTCGTGGCCGAAGGTGGGCGCAACTGGCTGGACGTCGGCAGCGGTGGCGGCATGCCTGGCGTGCCGCTGGCGATCATGTTCCCCGAGCTGGCCTTCACCCTGCTGGACTCGAACGGCAAGAAGACGCGCTTTCTCACCCAGGTGAAGCTGGAGCTGAAACTGGCCAATCTCGAGGTGGTGCACAGCCGTGTCGAGCAGTTCCAGCCAGCCATCGCTTTCGACGGCATCACCTCGCGTGCCTTCAGCTCGCTGGAGGACTTCGCCAGCTGGACACGCCATCTGGGCGATACCGAAACGCGCTGGCTGGCGATGAAAGGCGTGCAGCCGGACGACGAGCTGCAGCGGCTGCCAGCGGACTTCCGCCTCGATGCCTGTCACGTACTCAAGGTTCCCGGTTGCCAAGGCCAGCGCCATCTGCTGATACTGCGCCGCACTTCATGACCCGGACAGACACTGACCATGGCTAAAGTCTTCGCCATTGCCAACCAGAAAGGCGGTGTCGCCAAGACCACCACCTGTATCAACCTGGCCGCTTCGCTGGTTGCGACGCGCCGGCGCGTGCTGCTGATCGATCTCGATCCGCAGGGCAACGCCACCACCGGCAGCGGTGTGGACAAGCTCGGCCTGGAATACTCGATTTACGATGTGCTGATCGGCGAATGCAGCCTGGTTGATGCCATGCAGTTCTCCGAGCACGGTGGCTACCAGTTGCTGCCGGCCAACCGCGACCTGACCGCGGCCGAGGTGGCCCTGTTGAATCTGCCGGCCAAGGAAAAGCGCCTGCGCGAAGCCCTGGCGCCGGTCCGCGAAAATTATGACTACATCCTCATCGACTGCCCCCCGTCGCTGTCGATGCTGACCATCAATGCTCTGGCTGCATCGGACGGAGTGATCATCCCAATGCAGTGCGAGTACTACGCGCTCGAAGGGCTCACCGACCTGGTCAACTCGATCCAGCGCATCGGTCAGGCACTCAATCCGAGTCTGAAGATCGAAGGTCTGCTGCGCACCATGTACGACCCGCGCAGCAGCCTGACCAACGATGTCTCGGAGCAGCTCAAGGCGCATTTTGGCGACAAGCTCTACGACACCGTCATCCCGCGCAACGTCAGGCTCGCCGAGGCACCCAGCCACGGTATGCCGGCGCTGGTCTACGACAAGCAATCCAAGGGCGCACTGGCCTACCTGGCCCTGGCCGGAGAACTGTCGCGACGCCAGCGCCAGTCGGCGCGTGGCGCCCTCGCATAAGGACTACTCATGGCGACCAAGAAAAGAGGCCTAGGCCGTGGACTCGATGCCCTGCTCGGCGGCGCCAGTGTTTCGGCCATGCAGGAAGAGGCTGCCAAGGTCGATACCCGGGAACTCCAGCATCTGCCGCTGGAGCTGATCCAGCGCGGCAAGTATCAGCCGCGACGTGACATGGACCCGCAGGCACTGGAAGAGCTGGCCCAGTCGATCAAGAACCACGGCGTGATGCAGCCGATCGTGGTGCGACCGCTGAGTGGTGGTCGCTACGAAATCATTGCTGGCGAGCGGCGCTGGCGGGCCAGCCAGCAGGCCGGGTTGGAGAAGGTGCCAGCGCTGGTTCGTGAGGTCCCGGACGAAGCGGCGATCGCCATGGCGCTGATCGAGAACATTCAGCGCGAGGATCTCAACCCGATCGAAGAGGCGGTGGCGCTGCAGCGTTTGCAGCAGGAGTTCCAGCTGACCCAGCAACAGGTCGCCGATGCGGTCGGCAAGTCGCGTGTCTCCGTCAGTAATCTGCTGCGACTGATAGCCCTACCGGACGAGATCAAGACGCTACTTGCCCATGGTGATCTGGAGATGGGCCATGCGCGCGCCTTGCTGGGTTTGCCGGGTGACCAACAGGTCGAGGGCGCGCGGCATGTTGTCGCACGTGGTCTGACGGTCCGCCAGACCGAGGCCCTGGTACGTCAGTGGCTGAGCGATAAGGAAAAGCCGAAGGCCGAGGTCAAGAGCGATCCGGATATCAGCCGCCTGGAACAGCGCCTTGCCGAACGGCTGGGCTCGCCGGTGCAGATCAAGCATGGGCAGAAGGGCAGGGGCCAACTGGTGATCCGCTACAGTTCGCTGGACGAATTGCAGGGCGTTCTGGCGCACATTCGTTGATACAAAATCCATGTAGTGCCGGTCGGAAAATACTACCGGAGAGTTGAACCCCGGCTGGCCTGCTCCTATACTCGCCGCGCTTTTTTGACTGCGGACAATTATTTACGCGGCCCGCTGCAGCGATGGAAATCCGGTGAACATACGCAACAGAACACCCTTCCATCGCCTCCCGGCTTTTCGCGTATTGCTGATGCAGGCGATGGTCGTGGTTGCGACCGCTGTGTCATGTGGCCTGGTATTTGGTATGGTCGCCGGCTACTCCGCGCTGTGTGGCGGTCTGATTGCGCTGTCGGCGAACGTGTATTTCGCGTACAAGGCCTTTCGGTACTTTGGCGCACGTTCGACTCGGGCAATCATCCAGTCCTTCTGGTCTGGCGAGATGGGTAAACAGATTCTGGCAGCAGCGCTGTTTGCGTTGGTGTTCGTGGGAGTGAAGCCGCTGGACCCGATTGCCTTGTTTGCCGGCTATCTGCTGGTTCTGGGTGTCGGAGCAAGCGCGCTCCTGCTGATGAAAAACAATCCGAAGCATTGAGCATTGAGGCGTTTATGGCGAGTACCCCCGCTGAATATATCCAGCACCACCTGCAAAACCTCACCTACGGCAAGCTGCCGGCAGGTTACGAGCGTGCTGATGGCTCCGTTCTCGATCAGGCCACCTGGACCATCGCTCAGACGGGTCTGGAAGCTCGTGACATGGGCTTCATGGCCTTTCACTTGGATACCCTTGGCTGGTCGCTGCTGATGGGCGCCATCTTCATCCTGCTGTTCCGCAGCGCCGCCAAGTCTGCCACCGCCGGCGTACCGGGCAAGCTGCAAAACTTCGTCGAGATGTGCGTCGAGTTCGTCGAAGGCGTGGTCAAGGACACATTCCATGGCCGCAACCCACTCATTGCTCCGCTGGCGCTGACCATCTTCGTCTGGGTGTTCCTGATGAACAGCCTGAAGTGGATCCCGGTCGACTACATCCCGGGCATCGCTGGGCTGCTCGGTTTGCCGGCCTTCAAGATCGTGCCGACCGCCGATCCCAACGGCACCTTCGGTCTGTCGCTCGGCGTGTTCATTCTGATCCTGTTCTACAGCGTCAAGGTCAAGGGTATCGGTGGTTTCAGCAAGGAACTGGCTTTCACCCCGTTCAACCACTGGTCGCTGATTCCGTTCAACCTGTTCCTGGAAATCCTCGGTTTGCTGACCAAGCCGCTCAGCCTCGCGCTGCGTCTGTTCGGCAACATGTATGCCGGTGAGGTGGTGTTCATCCTTATCGCGCTGCTGCCGTTCTACGTGCAGTGGACCCTGAATGTACCCTGGGCGATCTTCCACATCCTGGTGATCCCGCTTCAGGCGTTCATCTTCATGGTTCTGACCGTGGTGTACCTGAGTTCTGCTCATGAAGATCATGGGCACGCCGAGCTCACGCCGTAACAGCTGAACCGTTACAACCGTTTTGCTTTACCCAAGAAAACCTTAACCCCCTTAGCTTCAGGAGCTTTACATGGAACTCGTCTACATCGCCGCCTCCATCATGATCGGTCTGGGTGCCCTGGGCACCGGTATTGGCTTCGCCATGCTGGGTGGCAAGCTGCTGGAATCCACTGCTCGTCAGCCGGAGCTGGCTCCTCAGCTGCAAACCAAGACCTTCCTGATGGCCGGCCTGCTCGACGCCGTACCGATGATCGGCGTTGGTATCGCGATGTACCTCATCTTCGTTGTCGCCGGTTAATCACTTTCCGGTTTGAGATGGGGTTCGCCGGGCGGACCCCGTCGCCGTGGAATGACTCCCGCGTTGAACGAGATAGCACGAGGTAAATCGCTGTGAACATTAACTTGACGCTGTTCGGTCAAACGCTCGCCTTCGCTATCTTCGTCTGGTTCTGTATGAAGCTCGTATGGCCGCCAATCACGGCAGCCATGGCAGCGCGCCAGAAGAAGATCGCCGAAGGACTGGATGCGGCAGGCCGTGCGCAGCAGGACCTGAAACTGGCTCAGGACAAGGTGTCCAACACCCTCCGCGAGACCAAGGAGCAGGCAGCCCAGATCATCGAGCAGGCGAACAAGCACGCCAACGCGATCATCGAGGAAGCCAAGCAGCAGGCACGTGTGGAAGGCGAGCGACTGGTCGCCGGCGCCCGCGCCGAGATCGAACAGGAAGTGAACCGTGCCAGGGACCAACTGCGCAGCCAGGTAGCGGCTCTTGCCGTCGCCGGTGCAGAGAAGATCCTGGAGTCCCAGGTGGACGCCAAGGTACACAACGAACTGGTCGAAAAACTGGCCTCCCAACTCTAAGCGAGGCAAGCGATGATCAATACCCAGACGCTTGCTCGGCCTTACGCGAAAGCCGCTTTCGAGTTCGCCAGCGCCGCAGGACAGACCGATTCCTGGTCGAAAATGCTCAACCTGGCCGCCGTCGCTGTTGAAGTCCCAGAAGTCGCAGCGTTGCTGAACGATCCCCGTCTGACCAGCGAAAGCAAGGTCCAGGCGCTGGTACGCGTACTTAGTGACGATGCCGACGAAGCGTTCCGCAACTACGTTCAGACCCTTGGCGAAAACGATCGCCTGTCGGTCCTGCCGACCGTATGGGAGCTGTACGAGGACATCAAGGCGCAAGCCGAGAAAACGCTCGAGGCAGAAGTTGAAACCGCCTTCGAGCTCAGCAACGCGCAACTCCAAACTTTGGCTGCCGCCCTGTCGAAGCGGCTAGATCGCACCGTCAACCTCCAGCAGGTCGTGAATCCTGCTCTGATCGGCGGCGTGTTGATTCGCGCCGGTGACGTGGTTGTCGACGGTTCGGTCCGCGGCAAACTGAGCCAGTTGGCCGAATCGTTGAAATCCTGATTTGAGGGTCATGGCATGCAGCAACTGAATCCTTCCGAGATTAGTGAAATCATCAAGCAGCGCATCGAGAAATCGAATGTCGCTGCTCAAGCCCGTAACGAGGGCACCGTCGTCAGCGTTTCTGACGGTATCGTACGCATCTACGGTCTGGCCGACGTCATGTACGGCGAGATGATCGAGTTCCCTGGCGGTATTTTCGGCATGGCACTGAACCTGGAGCAAGACTCCGTAGGTGCCGTGGTTCTGGGTAACTACCTGGGCCTGACCGAAGGCATGAGCGCCAAGTGCACCGGCCGCATCCTCGAAGTTCCGGTTGGTCCGGAACTGCTGGGTCGCGTGGTCGACGCGCTGGGCAACCCGATCGACGGCAAAGGCCCGATCAACGCTCAGGCAACTGATGCGGTCGAGAAAGTCGCACCGGGCGTGATCTGGCGTAAGTCGGTCGACCAGCCGGTACAGACCGGTTACAAGTCGGTCGACGCCATGATCCCGGTAGGCCGTGGCCAGCGTGAGCTGATCATCGGTGACCGTCAGATCGGCAAGACCGCCCTGGCCATCGACGCCATCATCAACCAGAAGAACAGCGGCATCCGTTGCGTCTACGTTGCCATCGGTCAGAAGCAGTCGACCATCGCCAACGTGGTGCGCAAGCTGGAAGAGCACGGCGCCCTGCAGAACACCATCGTGGTGGCTGCTTCGGCTTCCGAGTCCGCTGCGCTGCAGTACCTGGCTCCGTATGCCGGCTGCACCATGGGCGAGTACTTCCGCGACCGCGGTGAAGACGCGCTGATCGTCTATGACGATCTGTCCAAGCAGGCTGTGGCTTACCGCCAGATTTCCCTGCTGCTGCGTCGTCCGCCGGGACGTGAAGCCTACCCGGGCGACGTGTTCTATCTCCACAGCCGCCTGCTGGAGCGCGCTTCGCGTGTTTCCGAAGAGTATGTCGAGAAGTTCACCAACGGTGCCGTGACTGGCAAGACTGGCTCGCTGACCGCTCTGCCGATCATTGAAACCCAGGCGGGCGACGTTTCCGCGTTCGTTCCGACCAACGTGATTTCCATCACCGACGGTCAGATCTTCCTGGAATCGGCCATGTTCAACGCAGGCATCCGTCCGGCCGTCAACGCCGGTATCTCGGTATCCCGCGTCGGTGGTGCCGCGCAGACCAAGATCGTCAAGAAGCTGTCCGGTGGTATCCGTACCGCACTGGCTCAGTACCGTGAACTGGCCGCATTCGCACAGTTCGCTTCCGACCTCGACGAAGCGACCCGCAAGCAGCTGGAGCATGGTCAGCGCGTTACCGAGCTGATGAAGCAGAAGCAGTACGCGCCGATGTCCATCGCCGACATGTCCCTGTCCCTGTATGCCGCCGAGCGTGGCTATCTGGCGGACGTGGAAGTGGCCAAGGTTGGCGCCTTCGAGCAGGCCCTGATCGCCTTCTTCAACCGCGAGTTCGCCGACCTGATGGCGAAGATCAACGTGAAGGGCGACTTCAACGACGAAATCGACGCTGGCCTGAAGGCTGGTATCGAGAAGTTCAAGGCCACGCAGAGCTGGTAAGCCGCAGCGGGAGCCGCGAGGCTCCCGCCTGCTAACCCGATAGGTGTCAAATGGCAGGCGCAAAAGAGATTCGCAGCAAGATTGCGAGCATCAAAAGCACGCAGAAGATCACCAGCGCCATGGAAAAGGTGGCGGTCAGCAAGATGCGCAAGGCACAGATGCGCATGGCTGCCAGCCGCCCTTATGCGGAGCGGATCCGGCAGGTAATCGGCCATCTGGCCTACGCCAACCCGGAATACCGTCACCCGTTCATGGTGGAGCGTCCGGTCAAGCGTGTCGGCTATATCGTCGTGTCTACTGATCGTGGTCTGTGCGGTGGCCTGAACATCAACCTGTTCAAGGTCCTGATCAAGAACATGAAGGAGTGGCACGATCAGAAGGTCGAAGTCGACCTCTGCGTGATCGGCAACAAGGGCGCGAGCTTCTTCCGCAGCTTCGGCGGCAACGTCGTCGCGGCGATCGGCAACCTCGGCGAAGAGCCATCGATCAACGATCTGATCGGCAGCGTCAAGGTCATGCTGGACGGCTTCCACGAAGGCCGTATCGATCGCTTGTACCTGGTATCCAACAAGTTCATCAACACCATGACCCAGAAGCCGACGCTCGATCAGCTGCTGCCCCTGGCTGCAGACGACAGTGCCGAGCCGGTGAAGAAAGGTCAGTGGGACTACCTCTACGAGCCGGACGCCCAGCAGCTGCTGGATGCCCTGCTGGTTCGTTTCATCGAGTCCCAGGTCTATCAGGCCGTGGTTGAGAACGGCGCAGCCGAACAGGCCGCGCGGATGATTGCCATGAAGAACGCAACCGACAACGCCGGTGAGCTGATCAGCGACCTGCAACTGGTCTACAACAAGGCCCGTCAGGCTGCGATCACTCAGGAAATTTCGGAAATCGTCGGCGGCGCTGCCGCGGTTTAAGAACGGTTCAAATATTCAGAGGAACCAAACATGAGTAGCGGACGTATCGTTCAAATCATCGGCGCCGTTATCGACGTGGAATTTCCGCGCGATCTGGTACCGAACGTCTATGACGCACTGAAAGTTCAGGGCGCCGAGACCACCCTGGAAGTCCAGCAGCAGCTGGGTGACGGCATTGTCCGTACCATCGCCATGGGTTCGACCGAAGGCCTCAAGCGCGGCCTGGACGTCGTCAACACTGGCACCGGTATCTCCGTACCGGTCGGCAAGCAGACCCTCGGTCGCATCATGGACGTCCTGGGTAACCCCATCGACGAAGCCGGCCCGATCGGCGAAGAAGAGCGTTGGACCATCCACCGCGCTGCGCCGTCCTATTCCGAGCAGGCTGGCGGCAACGAGCTGCTGGAAACCGGCATCAAGGTTATCGACCTGGTTTGCCCGTTCGCCAAGGGCGGTAAGGTCGGTCTGTTCGGTGGTGCCGGTGTAGGCAAGACCGTAAACATGATGGAGCTGATCCGTAACATCGCGATGGAGCACAGCGGTTACTCCGTGTTCGCCGGTGTGGGTGAGCGTACTCGTGAAGGTAACGACTTCTATCACGAGATGAAGGACTCCAACGTTCTGGACAAGGTGGCCCTGGTCTACGGCCAGATGAACGAGCCGCCAGGAAACCGTCTGCGCGTTGCGCTGACCGGTCTGACCATGGCCGAGAAGTTCCGTGACGAAGGTCGTGACGTACTGTTGTTCGTCGACAACATCTACCGTTACACCCTCGCCGGTACCGAAGTATCCGCCCTGCTGGGCCGTATGCCTTCGGCGGTAGGTTATCAGCCGACTCTGGCCGAAGAGATGGGCGTTCTGCAGGAGCGCATCACCTCCACCAAGAACGGTTCGATCACCTCCGTGCAGGCCGTATACGTTCCCGCGGACGACCTGACCGACCCGAGCCCGGCAACCACCTTCGCCCACCTCGACGCTACCGTCGTACTGTCGCGTGACATCGCTTCCCTGGGTATCTACCCGGCGGTCGATCCGCTCGACTCGACTTCCCGTCAGCTGGATCCGCTGGTCATCGGCCAGGAGCACTACGACACCGCTCGCGGCGTTCAGTACGTGCTGCAGCGCTACAAGGAGCTGAAGGACATCATCGCGATCCTGGGTATGGACGAACTGTCCGAGACCGACAAGCAGCTGGTATCCCGCGCTCGTAAGATCCAGCGCTTCCTGTCCCAGCCGTTCTTCGTGGCCGAAGTCTTCACCGGTTCGCCGGGCAAGTACGTTCCGCTGAAGGAAACCATCCGTGGTTTCTCCGGCATCCTCAATGGCGACTACGACCATCTGCCGGAACAGGCGTTCTACATGGTCGGCAGCATCGACGAAGCCATCGAGAAGGCCAAGAAACTGTAACTGGCGCGCCCGCTTGCGGGCGCCAATCCAGCCTGACCGGCCGCTGCTGGTCGGGCTGATTACCGAGGCATGAACATGGCTATGACAGTCCATTGCGACATCGTCAGTGCGGAAGAAGAGCTGTTCTCGGGGCTGGTGGAAATGGTCATCGCCCACGGAAACCTTGGTGACATCGGCGTCCTGCCGGGTCACGCGCCGCTGCTGACCGATCTCAAGCCCGGTCCGGTGCGGGTGATCAAGCAGGGTGGTGAGGAAGAGATCTTCTACATCTCCGGCGGCTTCATCGAAGTTCAGCCGAACATGGTGAAGGTCCTCGCCGATACCGCTACGCGCGCCAAGGACATCGACGAGGCTGCTGCTCAGGCCGCCGTCAAGGCTGCCGAGAAGGCCCTGCACGAGAAGGGCGCGGATTTCGACTACGGTTCCGCGGCCGCACGTCTGGCCGAGGCCGCAGCTCAGCTGCGTACCATCGAGCAGATGCGCAAGAAGTACGGCCGGCACTGATCGGCTAGCGACTTCATCGCGCACGAGTAAAAGGGTAGCCTTGGCTACCCTTTTTCTTTGTCTGCCATTTGTCGGCGCTGATACAGCTGCACCCTGACTACCTACAGGTGAGCTGTCGGGCCGAACCCGTTCAGGAATCGCTTCATGTCCCTCGATATCGTCATTCTCGCCGCCGGTCAGGGCACCCGCATGCGTTCGGCACTGCCCAAGGTGCTGCATCCAGTCGCTGGCCAATCCATGCTCGGTCACGTCATAAGCACGGCGCGTGCGCTGCAGCCGCGCAGTATTCAGGTGGTGATCGGCCACGGTGCCGAGCAGGTTCGCCAGCGGCTGGTCGGGGACGACCTTAACTACGTGGTTCAAGCCGAGCAGCTGGGTACCGGGCATGCGGTGGCCCAGGCGTTACCGAATCTGTCGGCCGAGCGCGTGCTTATCCTCTACGGCGATGTGCCGCTGATCGAGGCTGAGACCCTTCAGCGTTTGCTGCAGAAGGTCGGACCCGAGCAGCTGGCATTGCTGACGGTGACCCTGGATGACCCGACTGGCTACGGCCGGATCGTCCGTGACGCGCACGGCGAAGTGCAGGCCATTGTCGAGCACAAGGATGCCAGTGCCGAGCAGAAGGCGATCCGCGAGGGCAACACCGGGATTCTCGCCGTACCGGGCAGCCGCATCGGCGAATGGCTTGGCCGCCTGTCTAACAGCAACGCCCAGGGCGAGTACTACCTTACCGACGTGATTGCCATGGCCGTGGCCGACGGCCTGCGGGTGGCCACCGAACAGCCACAGGACGCCATGGAGGTGCAGGGCGCCAACGACCGCATCCAGCTTGCCGAACTGGAGCGCCACTACCAGCTGCGTGTTGCGCGCCGGCTGATGGCCCAGGGCGTCACGCTGCGCGACCCGTCGCGTTTCGATCTGCGCGGCGACGTGAGTGTCGGCCGGGACGTGCTCATTGACGTCAACGTGGTGCTCGAGGGCAAGGTGGTCATTGAGGATGATGTACAGATCGGCCCGAACTGCGTGATCAAGGACAGCACCCTGCGCCGCGGCGCTATCGTCAAGGCCAATTCTCATCTGGACGGCGCAGTGGTGGGTGAGGGCGCCGACTGCGGGCCGTTCGCCCGGCTCCGCCCCGGCAGCACTCTCGGTGCCAAGGCGCATGTGGGCAACTTCGTCGAGATGAAGAATGCGAGCCTCGGCGACGGCGCCAAGGCCGGTCATCTGAGCTACCTGGGCGACGCCGAGATCGGCGCGCGGACCAATATCGGCGCCGGGACCATCACCTGCAACTACGACGGCGCCAACAAGTTCAAGACGGTGATGGGCGAGGACGTGTTCATCGGCTCCAACAGTTCGCTGGTGGCGCCGCTGAATCTGGGCGACGGCGCCACTACCGGCGCAGGGTCGACCATCACCGCGGACGTACCGGCGCATACCTTGGCGCTCGGTCGCGGGCGTCAGCGCAACATCGATGGCTGGCAGCGACCGGTGAAAAACAGATCCTGAGGAAAAAGGGCCTCGGCCGGATGGCGTGTGCCGACTTCCGGCTGCCGGCAGGGCTTGCGATCGCCTCGGGCATATGTTTTGATTCGCGCCGTTAACTTTCGAATCGAAACATATAAATGTCGAAGCGCAATACGCCACAACGTCGTCACGTCATCCTGGCGCTGCTCAACGAGCGCGGCGAGGTCAGCGTCGATGAGCTGTCGCGGCGCTTCGAGACGTCGGAAGTCACCATCCGCAAGGACCTCGCCGCCCTGGAAAAGAATGGCCTGCTGCTGCGCCGCTACGGCGGTGCGGTGTCGCTGCCGCAGGAGCTGATCGGCGACACTGCACAGCCCGTCTCGCCCTACAAGCAGGCGATCGCCCGCGCGGCTGTCGGCTGCATTCGCGAGCACGCGCGGATCATCATCGACAGCGGCACCACCACCGCGGCGATGATCCCTCAGCTCGGCTACAAGCACGGGCTGGTGGTGATGACCAATTCGCTGAACGTGGTCAATGCCCTGCGCGAGCTGGAGCACGAGCCGGTGCTGCTGATGACCGGCGGCACCTGGGACCCGCACTCGGAATCCTTCCAGGGCCAGGTGGCCGAACAGGTGCTGCGTTCCTATGACTTCGACCAGCTGTTCATCGGCGCCGACGGCATTGACCTGGAACGCGGTACCACCACCTTCAACGAGCTGCTTGGGCTGTCGCGGGTGATGGCCGATGTCGCACGCGAGGTCATCGTGCTTGCCGAGGCCGACAAGATCGGCCGGCGCATCCCCAATCTGGAGCTGCCCTGGAGCAGCGTACACACCCTGATCACCGATGAGCGCCTCAGCGACGAGGCGCGCACCAGCATCCTGGCCCGCGGCGTGAAGCTGATCTGCGTGGCCATCGAACCCCATTTGGAGACCTGAGTATGTGTGGCATCGTTGGCGCCGTCGCCGAACGCAACATCACCGCGATCCTTCTCGAAGGCCTCAAACGCCTGGAATACCGTGGCTACGACAGTGCCGGCGTTGCCGTGCTCGACGAGAAGGGCACACTTGAGCGCCTGCGCCGCAACGGCAAGGTCGCCGAACTGGAGCAGGCTCAGCAACAGACGCAGCTGGCCGGCCGCCTGGGCATCGCTCACACCCGCTGGGCCACCCATGGCGCGCCCTGCGAACGCAATGCCCATCCGCATTTTTCCGGTGATGACCTAGCGGTGGTGCATAACGGCATCATCGAGAACCACGAGGCGTTGCGCGCTCGGCTCAAGGAGATGGGTTACGTATTCGTCTCGGATACCGACACCGAAGTCATCGTCCATCTGCTACATCACAAGCTCGATTCGCTCGGCGACCTCACCGCTGCACTGAAGGCAGCGGTCAAGGAACTGCATGGCGCCTATGGTCTGGCAGTGATCAGCGCCAAACAGCCGGATCGCCTGCTCGCCGCACGCAGCGGCAGCCCGCTGGTGATCGGTCTGGGCCTGGGCGAAAACTTCCTCGCCTCCGACCAGCTGGCACTGCGGCAGGTCACCGACCGCTTCATGTATCTGGAAGAGGGCGATATCGCCGAGATTCGCCGTGACGCCGTGCAGGTTTGGGATGTCGATGGCCAGCCGGTGAAGCGCGAGGCCGTGCAGTATCACGAAGGCGCCGAGGCGGCGGACAAGGGCGAATACCGCCACTTCATGCTCAAGGAGATTCACGAGCAGCCCAAGGTCGTGCAGCGCACCCTGGAAGGCCGTCTGGGCGATCGTCAGGTGCTGGTCGAGGCCTTCGGTCCGCAGGCCGGCGAGCTGTTCGCCAAGGTCCGCAACGTGCAGATCGTCGCCTGTGGCACCAGCTATCACGCCGGCATGGTGGCGCGTTACTGGCTGGAAGAACTGGCCGGCATCCCCTGTCAGGTCGAAGTCGCCAGCGAGTTCCGTTACCGCAAGGTGGTGGTGCAGCCGGACACCCTGTTCGTCACCATTTCCCAGTCCGGCGAGACGGCGGACACCCTGGCGGCGCTGCGCAACGCCAAGCAGCTGGCCAGCGGCGAGGGCGGCTATCTCGCCAGCCTGGCCATCTGCAATGTCGGCATCAGCTCGCTGGTACGCGAGTCGGACCTGACCCTGCTGACCCAGGCCGGGCCGGAAATCGGCGTCGCCTCGACCAAGGCGTTCACCACCCAGCTGGTCGGGCTGATGCTGCTGACCCTCGCCCTGGGCCACGTCCGCGGTACGTTGAGCGCGGCCCGCGAAGCGGAGCTGGTCGACGAACTGCGGCGCCTGCCGACCCGCCTGGGCGAGGCGCTGGCCATGGATGCCACGGTGGAGAAGATCGCCGAGCATTTCGCCGAGAAGCACCACACGCTGTTCCTCGGTCGCGGCGCGCAGTACCCGGTGGCGATGGAAGGCGCGCTCAAGCTCAAGGAGATCTCCTACATCCACGCCGAGGCCTATCCGGCTGGTGAACTCAAGCACGGCCCGCTGGCGCTGGTGGATGCCGACATGCCGGTGGTCACCGTGGCGCCGAACAACGAGTTGCTGGAGAAGCTCAAGTCGAACCTGCAGGAAGTGCGCGCCCGTGGCGGCGAGCTGATCGTCTTTGCCGATCGCGAGGCGGGTTTCGACAATGGCGAGGGCATCTTCCTGGTGAACATGCCGCACATCCACGATGCGCTGGCGCCGATCCTCTACACCCTGCCGTTGCAGCTGCTGTCGTACTACGTCGCCGTGCTGCGCGGCACCGACGTCGACCAGCCGCGCAATCTGGCCAAGTCGGTAACGGTGGAGTAATACCGACCTCGCAGGGTTCTCGGCGTCGTCGTCGGTATTGATGATGACGCCGTGGTCGCCGCCGCCATTGGCCGGCCTGGCTCCTGGAAGCAGGTCTCCTCAGCGATTTCTCCGCGAGCGCGCCAGCCGTTCGCGGATGATCGCGAACATCCCTTCCTGCTGTCACAGTCCACGTCCGGGCGAGCATTGCCGGGCGCAACTCCATGCATGTGTGAACGCGTGGCTGCCCTGCGTCGCTCAGCCGGCAGATCGCAATGGCACGTTGCCAGATGATTTCCGCCGTCGGCAAGCCTGTGCAAGCAGGGGCTGAGCGTCGTCGTCGCCCGTTCGTCGGCAAGCCGCTCGCCGCCCTCACGAGACCCTTTCAGCACCCGATACAGAGGCCAAATTCATAACTTCTGTGACTACCCGATTCGTTCGCTACTGGCCTTCGAATTCGAGCAGAAGATGCCTTGCTCTACCCAAGCCCCAGTCAGGTCAGCTGGGGCCCCGAGGTGCCACATGCTGAAAAACATCGCCTTGAGCCGGAAACTGATTCTGATCGTACTCGCGCCCCTGTTGGGGTTTCTCTGGCTCGGAACGCTGTACGTCAATGAAAGCTACAAGACGTTGCGGCAGATGGAGTACACCGTCGAGGCCAGTTCAGCGGCGCAGCAGGTGAGTCAGCTGATCACCACCCTGCAGCGCGAGCGTGGCGCAAGCGGTGTGTTCCTCGGCAGCCAGGGACGGCTCATGAGCCGGCGGCTGCCGAGCCTGCGTCAGGCGACGGACGAAGCCTCAAACGCCGTTGCAACACTGGCGCTGAAAGACGACGCCCAGCTGGCCAGCGCCTTGCTCGCGCTGAACGAACTGCGCGGCACCCGAGCGCAGATCGACAGTTTCGCGATCAGCAACGTGGAGTCCGGCGCGCGCTTCACCGGCATCATCAAATCACTGATCGGTTTCACCCACGCGCTTGAAGCGCGCGTCGAGGATGCCGAGCTGGCGCGGGCGCTGAGCGGGCTCAACCAGTTCATCGAGATGAAAGAACGCGCCGGCCGTGAGCGCGCCATGCTCGGTGTGGTGTTCGGCCAGGACCGGTTCGATGCCACGCTGCTGGCCTCATTCAGCCGCAACCTCGGCGAGTTCACCGCCTACCTGGACGGCTTTCGGCGTACCGCAGCTGAGCGTCTCGTCGGCCTGCTCGACCAGCAGATGCAGCAGGGCAGTGCACAGGAAGTTGCCCGACTGCAGCGTCTGGCCTTCGACGTACCGATCGGCCAGAGCCTCGGTGTGGACAGCGAAACCTGGTTCGAGACGGCCACCAGCCGGATCGATCTGATGGGCGAGGTGGAACGCCAGCTGGCCGAGCATGTGGGCGAGCTCGCAGCCGCCTCGCGCGATGAGGCACGCACTGCCCTGTGGATGACTCTGACAGCAGTGATCGTCGCCCTTGTTGCAGTCACGGTGTTGTCGTTGCTGATCATCCGCAACATCAAGACGGCGGTACATGAGGTCAATCACGCCCTGCTGGCGCTTTCCGCACGAGACCTCACCGCCAAGGCCAACTACCAGGGGCGCGACGAATTCGGCGAGATCGCGAGTAACCTCAATGTCATGGCCGGTGAGCTGCAGCAGATCGTCAGGGAGATAGGCAGCGCCACGGCACAGGTCGCGACGGCCGCAGAAGAATCGTCGGCGGTGACGGTGCAGACCAGCGCCAGCATCGATCGCCAGCGGCAGGGAACCGAGCTGGTGGTGACCGCGATCAACGAGATGAGCGCGACGGTGCGGGATGTGGCGCGCAGCACCAGCGATGCCGCCGAACTGTCCCAGCGGCTGAACACGAACGCTGCACAGGGCCGCGCCGAAGTGCAGGACACCATCGACCTGATCCGTCAGCTGTCGGATCAGGCCGACCAGACCGCGCAGATCATCGAAAACCTGAAGCAGGAAAGCGATTCGATCTCCTCGGTACTGGACGTGATCCGTGGCATTGCCGACCAGACCAACCTGCTGGCGCTCAATGCCGCCATCGAAGCGGCACGTGCCGGTGATCACGGGCGCGGCTTCGCCGTGGTGGCGACGGAAGTGCGCATGCTGGCGCAGAAGACGCAGGAGTCGACCGGCAGCATCCAGACGATGATCGGCAACCTGCAGACGGGTGCCGACCGCGCGGCGCGCTCCATGCAGGACACCCTGAGCAAGGCTCAGGCGGGCTCCAGCAACATCGGCCGCACCGGCGAGCTGCTCGAGGAGATCGCCGCAGGGGTCGCCGCGATCAGTGACCGCAACATCCAGATCGCCACCGCGGCGGAGGAACAGAGTGCGGTTGCCGAGGACATCAACCGCAACGTCGTGGAGATCAACGACGTCGCCATCCAGGTCAGCGCCGGTGCCGAACAGACCGCCATGACCAGCCTGGAGCTGGCGCGCCTGGCCGAGCAACAGCAGCAGCTGGTCGGTCGCTTCAGGGTCGCCTGACCGGCTTTCAGCCGAACAAGGAAAGGCCCCACGGGGCCTTTCTCTTTCAGCCGTAGGCGCCCTCGGCTTCCAGCGCGGCGGCACAGGCGAATAGCCCGAAGGTGGCTTCGGCTGCAGCCAGCATCGGCGCCCATGAAGACGCCGAGGCCTGCTGCTCGAGGCGGCTGAGAAATGTCGGCCAGAGCCGGGCGACGTCGCCGTGTTCGAGGTAGCGAACGGGTGCGGTCGGATCGGCCTGGCGAACCCGCCGTGCAAGCACCTGCCCGCCCAGGCGGGAGCCTTCCAGAACATAGGCGGCGCCCCAGCAGCTGGCGATCTCGCTCAGCTCGGGAGCGGGCAGCGCGACAGGTGCCTGGCAGTCCAGCTCGGCCAGGTCATCGAGCAGGGTATGCCGTCTTGCCCGCGCGTGCCAGTCCATCAGCAGGGTGGCGATGCCGGCCTGCTCCAGGGCGGTCTCCACCGCGCGCAGCGCCCGCGCATGGGCACGCAGGAAGCGACGGTAGTCCTCAGGCCGCCCGAGATCGAACTCCGAATAGGCGGCATCGACCCGCTCGTGCAGCGGTGCCGTTGCCTCACGCAGCCGCATACGCAGTTCAGCCATCCGCCAGACTGCCCTCACTAAGTGCCAGCTGAAGCTTGTTCGCCAGCTGTTCCTCGCGAAACGGCTTCTGGATGATCGAATAGCCTTCCAGGCCCAGTTCGCACAGCTCGGCATAACCGGTTACAAACACTACCGGCAGCTCCGGGTGACGCACTCGCACCGCACGCGCCAGCTCGCCGCCGTTCATACCCGGCATGGCGAAGTCGGCCAGCAGCAGGTCGACCTCAGCGCCCTGGGTGAGCAACTGCAGCGCGTCGTCGCCGCTATCCGCGGCGATCACCGTAAAGCCCAGATCCTCGAGCATCTGGGCGGTCACTTCGCGCACGCTGTGGTCGTCGTCCACCAGCAGGATGCAATGCTGACTGTTGCTCTCGGCGGAGCCACTGCTCGGCGCGCTGGCCGGCTCCGGTTGGCGTGGCGCCGAAGTACGCGGGAGGAACACCTTCACGGTCGTGCCGACGCCTTCACGGCTTTCGATGCGCGCACCACCACCGGACTGTTTGGCGAAGCCGAACACCTGGGCCAGGCCGAGCCCCGAGCCCTTGCCGACTTCCTTGGTGGTGAAAAACGGCTCGAACGCCTTGCTCAGCACGGCTTCGCTCATGCCGGACCCGGTGTCGGCGACCGACAGCATCACATACTCACCGGGGCTCGGGTCTTCGGCGCGCTGCGCCGGCTGGTCGATCACCACGTTGCGTGTACCCAGCGTCAGCCGGCCGCTATCAGCCATTGCGTCGCGGGCGTTGATTGCCAGATTGAGGATGATCATCTCGATCTGGGTCGGGTCCACCAGGGCATGCCAGATGTCCGCCTGGGTGTCCGTCTCGATGCTGACGCTGCCACCCAGGGTGCTCTTGAGCAGGCTGAGCAGGTTGACCAGGGTGTCGTTGAGGTCGATGGCGGTGGGTGCCAGCTGCTGGCGCCGGGCGAAGGCCAGCAACTGGCTGGTCAGGGTGGCGCCGCGCTCGCCCGACTCGCGGATGTACTGCAGGCGACGCAGGCTGCGCTCCAGCGGCGCGCCGTTCTGCAGGTCGTTTTGCAGGAAGCTGGCGCTGGTGAGGATCACGGTCAACAGGTTGTTGAAGTCGTGGGCGACGCCGGCGGTCAGCTGGCCGACGGCTTCCAGGCGCTGCATCTGCTGCAGTGTGGCCTCGACACGTTCGCGCTCCTGGATCTGCGCGCGCAGCTCGCGGTTGGCATCGGCTAGTTTGTCGACCGCGGCGATTTCGCTGGTGATGTCGCGTGCTGCCGAGTAGATCCGGCCGCCATCGGCCACGGCCGACCAGGACAGCCAGCGGTAGCTGCCGTCGCGGTGGCGCATGCGATTGACGAAGCGGGTGGTGACCTTGCCACGGCCCACTCGCGCGGTCTCTTCCAGCGTCGCCTGCAGGTCGTCCGGGTGTACCAGGCGGGTCAGCGGATGCTCCATCAGCTGCTCCAGCGGCCAGTCGAAGGCCTGTTCCCACATCGGATTCAGCGCGACCGGCATCATGTCCGTATGGGTCACGGCGAGCAGATCGCGCGACAGCTCCCAGGTGCGATCGCGCTCTCGGGTGCGTTCCTGAACGCGCTCACCGAGGGTTTCGTTCATCTGCCGCAGCGTCTGGGTCGCCAGCTGCTGCTCGGTGATGTCCATAAGCACGCCAACGAAGCGCGTACAGCGCTCGCCGTCGAAAAACGCCTGGCCGCGGGTTTCCATCCAGCGCATGCGCCCGTCCTCGAACAGCACGCGATAGGTGGTGCTGAATTGGCCGGCGTCGCTACCGGAAATGGCGCGGGCAACCTGCTCGCGCATGCGTTCGCGGTCGTCCGGATGGCAGAGCCGCTCGAACAGCGGCATGTCGACCGGCGTCTCGGCAGCGATTCCCATCATCGCGCGGCAGCGCTCGTCCCAGATGAGCGTGCCGCTCTGCGGTTCGTAGTCCCACATGCCCAGGCGTGCCGCATCGATAGCCAGGCGCGCGCGTACCTCGACCTCGCGCAGCGCCTGTTCGGCCTGCAACCGGCGCCGGCGCTCGTTGACCTCGCCCATCGCGCGTTCCACCGCCTTGGGCAGGAAGCCGAGGTTCTGCTTGAGCACGTAGTCGACCGCGCCGGAGCGCATCATGTTGACCGCATGCTCTTCGCCGAACACACCGGACAGAAAGATGAAGGGGGTCTGCGGCGCGAGCCGACGCGCTTCCTGCAGCGCCTGGCTACCGGAGAAACCGGGCAGGATGAAGTCAGCCAGGATCAGGTCGAATTCGCGCCGTTGCAGGGCTTCGACCACACCGGCCCGGTCATATACCAGCTCGGTGCGCAGGTCGTAGCCGCTGCGTTCCAGCGCCAGCTGGGCAAGTTCGGCGTCGTGCGGGCTGTCCTCGATGAACAGGACGCTGATGTTCTTTGACGCTGGCATATCCAACCTGTCGAGGAAGCAGGAATCATCGAAACGGCCCGCCAGGCACGGGCCGGCAAAGCTCGTTCAGTTCTTTTCGTCTTTGTTGCGCGCGCGCTTGAGACGCAGCGAACCGGGTGGCGGCTCGTTGAGCACGGCCCAGAAGATGCCGAGGTCGGAGATTGCGGCGACAAAATCTTTGAATTCGACCGGTTTGACGACGTAAGCGTTCACCCCGAGCTCGTAGGCTTTCATCAGGTCGGGTTCTTCCCGCGAAGAGGTCAGCATGACCACCGGAATGCTGCGCAGCTCGGCGGTCTCGCGGACGGTCTTGAGCACTTCCAGCCCGTCGACCTTGGGCAGCTTCAGGTCCAGCAGCAGCACTGCCGGATTGCCATCGGCGCGATCGGCGTAGGCGCCGGTGCGCTGCAGGTAGTTCAGCGCCTCGGCGCCGTCACGCATGATCACCACCTCATTGGCCAGCTGGCTGCGCTCCAGCGCGATCAGGGTGAGTTCCAGGTCGTGGGGGTTGTCTTCGACCAGCAGTATCGGTTTCAGCATCAGATGTCTCGGTCCAGGAGGGACGATGTATAGGACAGTTTTGGGAGTGAGAAGTAGAACGTGGCGCCCTTGTCCAGCTGGCCTTCGGCCCAGACCTGGCCGTCGTGGCGCTCGATGATGCGGCGCACGCTCGCCAGGCCGATGCCGATACCTTCGAACTCCTCCATGCGGTGCAAGCGCTGGAACACGCCGAACAGCTTGCTCGAGTACTGCATGTCGAAGCCGACGCCGTTGTCGCGCACATAGACGACCACTTCGCCGGCGCGCTGTTCGGCACCCACCTCGATGACGGCCACCTCCCGGGTGCGGCTGTACTTGACCGCGTTGTCGATCAGGTTGCGCAGCACCATGTGAATGAAGGCGGCATCGGCGACTACGATCGGCATCGGCAGCAGGTGCCATTCGATCTGGCGACCTTCGCAGTCAGGCGCCAGCTCCTCGCGAATCGAGGCGACCAATGCACCGAGGTCGACATCCGACAGGCGCAACGCCGAACGGCCCATCTGCGAGAAGCTCAGCAGGTTGTCCACCAGCGTGCCGGCGAAGCGCGCGGCGTCGGCGATGTTGTCGAGAAAGCGCATCCCACGTTCGCTCAGTTGCTTGCTCTCCATCTCGCTGAGCAGCTCGGTGTAGCCGGCGATGTGCCGCAGCGGAGCGCGCAGATCGTGGGAAACGCTGTAGGAGAAGGCCTCCAGCTCCTTGTTGCTGGCGCGCAACTCGCCGGCCAGCTGGGCCATCTCCTCGGCTTTGCGCAAGACGATACCAAGCACCGCATTGCGCAGTTCCAGCGCGCCCTCGATCACCACCTGATCCCAGGGCTGCGCATAGCCGCGCAGGGTTTCCTGCCATTGTTCGAAGCTGTGCCGCGGAGTGAGCGCGCCACTCTGACGGTCGATCTGTTTTTCCGGCTGACCGGCCCAGTTGACGGTCTTGATCTGCTCGTGGCGAAACCAGATCAGATAGTGCGCGTGCAGGCGCGAGATGGAGATGGCCATGACCCCGGCACAGTGCTCGGCGAGCGCCGGCATGTCGGGAATGTCGCGGCTGATGCAGTCACTGTGGAAGACCAGTTCGTCGCGCCGTTCGCCCAGCCACCGCGCCAGCTGCAGGATCTGTTCATGGTCCGGTGTGTCGCCGACGGTTTCGCACTTGTCGGCGGAAATGATCGCCGCGCCATCGGCACCGGCGAACCCCAGCACCACCTCGGGGAGGTGGCGGAAACCCTCGACCACGCTGTCGCGATCGGCCATCGCCGCGAGCAGGTGGACGATCTGGTGGCGCAGTTCCAGCTTGCGCTGAGCGACGATCTCGCTTTCCCGCGCCTCGATTTGCAGCGAAAGGATGCGTCCAAGCAGCTCGCAGGCGGTGCGGGTCTGGTAGCTGACCGCACGCGGTTCGGCATCATGGCAGGAGATCAGCCCCCAGAGGCGGTCGCGAATGACGATGGAGATCGACATCGACGCCAGCGTGCCCATGTTGCGCATGTACTGCAGATGCACCGGGGAGACGCTGCGCAGTGCGGCGAAGCTCAGATCGAGCGGTGCCCCGGAGATCGGGTTGAGCGCCGGCACCAGGGGCGAGGGTTGATAGTTGGCGTCCTGAATCACCCGGATCAGGTTTTCGCGATACAGCCGGCGCGCCTGCTGCGGGATGTCGGCAGCCGGAAAGCACAGCCCGAGATAGCTTGGATAGCCGGGGTCGGCGACCTCTGCCAGCACTACGCCATTGTCTTCGGCGTCGAAGCGATAGGCCTTGACGCGGCCGAAGCCGGTGATGCGCTTGACCTCCCGAACCGCCAGTTGGCAGAGCGCTTCCAGCTCGCGGCTGTCCTGCAGTTGGGCGACGAAGGTGCGCATCAGCGGGTAGAGGGTGTCATAGGCCTGGCCGGAGGTTTCCGCGCGTTCGAATTCGAGGATCAGCTGGCCGCGATGGCGATGGCCGAGCAGGGCGAACGCCTGGCCGGCGACACCGGTGAGACCGATGCTTACATCGCTCAGGTGGAAGGGGTTGTGGTCGTCTTCGCTCAGTGCCGTGAGACCGGCTTCGATGCGTGCGGTGGGTAGCAGGTTCGACAGAGGCTGGCCGACCAGCGAGCGGGCGTCTATCCCGAGCCAGCGCTGAACGTTTTCACTGGCCTGCTGCACACGCAGCTCGGGCTCGCTGACCACCAGCAGGAAACCATGGGGCTGGATGCTACCGGGGATATGGATTGGTTCGTCGGCGCATCGATCGATGGCCTGGAGCAACTCCTGGGCTTCGGTAGTAGTCATTGCGTGTCCTTGTTCAGGTCCGAGCGGACCAGATGTGTTTGGCAGGCACCAATGCAAATTGCTACCTAATTTCTGCAATTGTGCGTATTGAATCGGGCAAGTCGCCGTGAATGTATTAACCGAGCGTTTCGCTAAGCCATGCACTTTAACGCGACAGAACTGGCTCGCCAATCCGGCGGACTGTATAAACGGGGCCTTGCCTGGGGGCATACGACAGGAGGTGGGTGTGGAAGAAGTCATCGAACAGCTGCGCGAGCTCAACGAGCCGGTGCCGGTACCGCTGGAACTGCCGGACGACGATCTCTTGGTGGAGATCGAGGAGCAGCTGTTGATCAATCTCCCGTTCGGCCTGCGCGAGTTCCTGCTCCAGGTCAGCGATGTGATCTACGGGCGCCTGGAGCCGGTCACCGCTACCGATCCGCAGTCGCACACCTATCTGCCGGAAGTCGCCGCCAATGCCTGGGATGCCGGCGTGCCGCGCGATCTGATCCCAATCTGCCAGGACGGGCGTGACTACTATGTGGTCGACCTGGAAGGCGAAGTCACCCTGTGGGACGGCGATGACTGCGAGCTGACCGAGGAAACCTGGGAGACGGTCTGGCACTGGGCGCGTGACGTCTGGCTAGAGAGCTGAAGCGGATGTACGACGCTGTCCACACGGCGGCGCCGTGGCGGCCTGTTAAGCTGTGCACCCGCCGGCCACTTTGCCTTACTTCATGCTGACTCTGAGCAATCTCTTCCTGTTCATGCTGCTGGCTGCTGCGGGCGCCTGGCTCTGGCATTCCCATGGCATTCGCGAGCGTGCCTTGCAGGCGGTGCGGCGGCACTGCCAGAAGCTCGATGTGGAACTGCTCGACGGTAATGTGGCGTTTCGCAAGCTGACCCTGCTGCCGGATGCACGCGGCCAGCGCCGCCTTGCCCGCATCTACGGGTTCGAGTTCACGGTCACCGGTGAGCAGCGCCATCCCGGCACCATCGTCATGTTCGGTGCCAGGGTCGGCCGTATCGAGCTGGCGGCACACCCATTCCAGCCCGCCGACGAGCCGGGGCGGGTGATCCAGCTGGACGACTGGCGCCGTCCACGCGATTGACGGGTCAGTCGTCGATACGACACGCCGTCATGCCCTGTTGCAGTTCCGCCTGCGACTGCGGTTCGCTGAATATCAGCTCTATCCTCGAATCCCGCCGCCACTCGCTGCTTCCGAAGACAAGCACCTGACCATCCAGTGCATTGGCCGACTGCCAGCCACTGCGGCCGTGGACCACCAGCTTGGCGCGACGCCAGGGCCAGCGCGCCAGCCATTGCGAGAGCTGGTCGAGATCGAAACGCTGGCTCGGGTGCCAGCGCCAGCCGATGCTCCAGTGCTCCGCTGTCATCTGAACCTGGCAGATCGGCTGGCGCGGATCGAGCCACACCTGCGCCAGCGTCGCCGACCCGCTGGGCAGAGCGGTCGCGCGTGCTGATTCACTGGCGCGTGCGTCGATACCGGGAAGCCGTTCCAGAGGCAACTGGCCTTGTGTGGTCCAGTAAAGCGTTTGCTTGGGCAGTTGCTCGGTCAGTCGTGTTCGGCCGGATGCGTCCAGTGATTCGCTCTTGTTCATCAACAGCAGTCCGGCTTGCGCCAGCGCCTGCCGCTGGCTGTCGGGCAGGGCTTCACCGCGGCTGAGGGCGGCGGCATCCAGCACCAGCACGCTCGGCTGGATGCTCAGCACGCTCTGCCATGGCGACTGGCCGAGCTGACGCAGCAGTTCCGCCGGGTGACCCAGGCCGGAGGGCTCGATCAGCAGGCGGTCTGGTTTTGCCTGGCGTAGCAGGCGCGCCAGGCCAACCTGGAACGGCACGCCGTTGACGCAGCACAGGCAGCCGCCGGGGATCTCCGCCAGACTGATACCGTCTGCTTCTGTCGTCAGCAACGCGGCGTCCAGGCCGATCTGGCCGAATTCGTTGATCAGTACGGCCCAGCGTTCGTCGGCGGGCTTCTGATCGAGCAGATGGCGGATCAGGCTGGTTTTGCCGGCGCCAAGCGGGCCGCCGATGAGATGGGTCGGGATATGTTCGAGCATGGCGGCTATGTTGCGCATTTTGCGCTGGGTCTGAAAGGGGCCGGTGGCTCATGCTAAAGTCGCCGGCGGTTCTCGGAGAGGTGAAATCGTGCGGTTACCGTTCTTGCTGACAGCCCTGTGCGGCCTGCTCGTCGCTGCCGACGTGATGGCTGAAGCGTGCGTCATTAACAGCCACGACGACCGCGTGGCAGTGAAGCTTTGCCAGGCGAACATCAATATCCCCGCAGAGCTGTTCCGCACCGGCTTCTGTCAGCCGCAGTTGAAGGATCACGAGGTCGAAGTCGAGTTCGTCGATCAGTGCCCGGACGGTGCCTTCGGTGTCTGCCGCAACGCGCAGGTGTCGAATATGCCGTACCGGCAGGATATCCACTATTACGGCATCGCCAGTGATGCGCGCTTTCTCCAGCCCGCTTGCGAGCAGAACAACCAGGGCAGCTGGGAGAAGAACTGACGTTAGCGCAGCAGGCATAGGGGTTTCACGTGGAACCTCTGCTGATTTCCCGGTTGCCTCCTACCGAGCCGGTTTCAATGCGCCGCAATCGTCCGCTATCCAGCGCGCGTGGGATTCGATTCGTGACGTTCCAGTCTCGGTGCCCTGGCGGTATTGGCTTTCCACGGTGCTGACGAACTCCTTGTCGCTGATGAAGCGCGTCTCGCCCTGACCTTGGGCATCCGGGCACTCGAACCTGAATTTCCACAGCTTATCGCCACGCTCGGTGATCTCCTGCTTGCACGCCGGATCGTCCTGAAACGGCAAGTCTCCCGACGCCACCTGCGCCTCGCTCAGGCAGATGCGTACCCCGTTGGCGCCCAGCTGCACACCATGCGCGGCAAACATTCCTTCCATCATCCGGCGCTGGTCGGCAGGCAGGTTGCGCATCTGCTCCATCATCTGCTGCATGGCCGGCAGTTGCTGGCCGTCCACCTGGATGTCGCCACTGCTGAATTCCCAGAGGCCCGGCAGGATCTGCTGCGCGTGGGCCGGCAGCAGGGCCAGCGAGAGGCTGAACGACACGGCTAGTGATAGAGGGCGGGTCATGCTCGAGCTCCTGAGGCTATGTCCCTCTCAGCCTAGCCGAACGGTCGCCGCAGTACCGGCCAAATGCTGACGGTCATCCGATGGATGAGCAAATGCGGCGATTGCCATGGATTTATGTTGTTGAGAAGCGTTAGCATTAACGCCTGCTGCGCTCATGGGAGGCCGCATGGCAACTGAAGGCATGCTTCGGCAACAGATGCTGCACCGTCTCTACGCCGATCATCACGGCTGGCTCAATGGCTGGCTGCGTCGGCAGCTGGGCTGCAATCAGCGTGCGGCTGACCTGGCGCAGGATACCTTCGTGCGCGTGCTCAGCAAGGATCAGGACATGGCTGCCATTCGCGAGCCCAGAGCCTACCTGCACACCATCGCCAAGGGGCTGCTGATCAACCATTGGCGGCGTCGGCAGATCGAACAGGCCTACCTGGATGCGCTTGCCCTGCAGCCGGAACCGGTCGTGCCGTCGCCCGAATCCCAGGCGTTGATCGTCGAAACCCTGTTGCAGATCGATGCCATGCTGATGCGTCTGCCGACCCGGGTCCGCAGTGCCTTCCTGATGTCGCAGCTGCACGGCATGACCTACGCGGCGATCGCCGCCGAGCTCGGCGTCTCCGAGCGTATGGTGAAAAAATACATGAGCCAGGCCATGCTGCACTGCCTGATGCTGGTCGAGGACGATTGATGGGCATCGATTACCGCGTGCTGCAGGAGGCGGCGAAATGGTTCGCCGTGTTGCAGTCCGGCTCGGCCAGTCGCGCAGAGCATCAGGCATGGTCCGCATGGCTGGAACAGCCGGAACATGCCCGCGCGTGGGCTCGGATCGAGCGCATCAGCGGGCAGTTCCAGCCCCTGGCGGCCGACCCGGTCGGCCGAAGCGCGGGTGGGCTTCTGCACAGCCGCCGATCGAATCGGCGCCAGGCGCTGAAGATGCTGTCGGTGCTGTGCGGTGGCACTGCGCTGAGCCTGGCCAGCGGACATATACCGTGGCGACAGTGGACCGCCGACGAGCGCACCGCGGTGGGTGAGGTGCGCGACGTGAAACTGGCCGATGGCTCAAACCTGTGGCTGAACACCGATACGGCGCTGGATATCGCCTTCGATACCAAGACACGGCGGCTGACGCTGTATCGTGGCGAGTTGCTGATCGAGGCCCCCGCCAGCCGGCGGGCGCGCCCGTTGCTGGTCACCAGCCGCGAAGGGCGGTTGTACAGCGAGCAGGCCGCGCGCTTTTCGGTGCGCCAGGACGATGGGCGGACCCGGGTCAGTGTCTTCGCCGGAATAGTGGATATTCAGCTGGACGGCTTCGGCATCACCAGCATCCCGGCCGGGCAGCAGACGGCGTTCGGCAGTCGCGGCGTCGAACCGCTCGAGGCGGCCAGCGCCGAGCACCAGGCCTGGACCACCGGTGTGTTGTTGGCCGATAACCAGCGCCTGGAGGACTTCCTCGCCGAACTGTCGCGCTATCGGCATGGCTACCTCGGTTGCGATCCACGAATCGCCGATCTGCGCGTCGTCGGGGCATTTCCCCTTGCCGATACCGAGCGGGTGCTGGACGCGCTGGCCGCCACGCTGCCGGTGCGTATCGAGCGACGTATGGCCTGGTGGGTCAGTCTCGAGCCGGCGATCGAGCGCGCTGGCGTTTGACCCAATACGGACACGAATAAAAAATATTCGCATCTGCAGTTCCCTTTCTTCGAACTGGCCGGGCATAGGACGAAACCCGTCACGTCGAACAGGATCATTCATGCGCTCTTCCGCCTTGCCTTTCACCCCCAATCGCTCCCGTACCCTGGCGCTGGGTATCCGCGCCGCGCTGCTGTGCCTGCCGCTGGCTGCTGTCGTACCCGCTGTCGCGCAGGCACAGGCGGCAACCCAGCAGGCCGTGCGCAGCTACGATATCCCCGCAGGCGCGCTGTCCAGCGCGTTGAGCCGCTTTGCCGGCGAAGCGGGCGTGTTGCTGTCGGTCGACGGCAGCCTGGTGCAGGGTCTGGAAAGCAACGGGCTTAAGGGTCAGTACGGCATCGATGAAGGTTTCGCCGCACTGCTGCAGGGCAGCGGTCTGCAGGCCGTGCGTGATGGGCAGGGTAACTATTCGCTGGAGCGCCGCAGCGCACAGAGCGATGCCGTCGAGCTGCAACCGATGACCGTCGAAGGCTTCGCCCTGGGCAACGCGCTGGGCTCGATGGAAGGCTACAACGCCACCCACAGCAGCGTTGCGACCAAGACGAGCATGCCGTTGGCAGAGACTTCGCAGACCGTCTCGGTAGTCACCCGCCAGCAGATCGAGGATCAGGGCTCACGTTCCATCGCCCAGGCGGTGCGCTACACACCGGGCCTGATGAGCACTCCTTATGGCGCCACCACCCGCTACGACTACGTGGCCATGCGTGGCATCACCGATGGCTCGGTGGACAACCTCTACCTCGATGGGCAGAAGCTGTTGGGCGACAGCGGCACCTATAGCAGTCTGCAGGTCGATCCGTATTTCATCGAGCGCATCGACATCCTCAAGGGCCCATCCTCGGTGCTCTACGGCCGTAGCCTGCCTGGCGGCCTGGTGGCGATGACCAGCAAGAAACCGCAGAAGGAAGCCAGCCGCCAGCTGCAGTTCTCCTACGGCAGCAACGACTACAAGCAGGCGGCGTTCGACTTCACCGGCCCGCTTGCCGACGAGCGCATCGCCTACCGTCTGGTCGGCGTCGCCAAGGACGCCGACAACCAGGTCGATGGCATCGAGGAGCAGCGCTATGCGGTGATGCCCTCGGTGAGCATCGACTTCACCGACGACACCCGCCTGACCCTGCTGGCGATGCTGCAGCGCGATCCGGAGAGTGGCTACCACGGCGGCCTGCCGGCCGATGGCACGGTCACGTCGCACAACGGTCAGCGCATTTCGCGCAGCTTCTTCGAAGGCGACGAGGATTACGAGAAGTTCGAGCGCGACCAGCAGATGATCGGCTATCAGCTCGAGCATCGCTTCAACGACGTGGTTTCGGCGCGGCAGAATTTCCAGTACCTGGACTCCACCGTGGACTCCGGGCAGGTCTACCAGTACGGCTACGCGACGGCCGACGAGCTGGTGCGTTACTACACGGGTGCCGACGAAGCGCTGCACGCCTGGACCATCGACAACCAGCTGCAGTTTCTCTTCGATACCGGCGCGCTCAGTCACACCCTGGTGACCGGCCTCGATTACCAGCGGCGCAAGGCGAAGGTGAGTTATGACGCAGGCTACGGGCTGCCCACGATCAATCCCTACACCGGTGTTGTCGGCGCCGGCGCTCCGGTGTTCTATCACCAGTACGACGAGACTCGCGAGTTGGAGCAGACCGGCCTCTACGTGCAGGATCTGATCAGTCTGGGCAACTGGCGCTTCTCCCTCGGCATGCGTCAGGACTGGGTTGACGTGTCCTTCGACCATACCGACGACGCCAGCTACGGCGATCAGGACGATCGCGCCAAGCTGGAGCAGTTCACCGGCCGCGTCGGCGTTCTTTATGCATTCGACAACGGCCTGTCGCCCTATGCCAGCTACTCCGAGTCGTTCAACCCCAACGCCACCGCGGCCTATAACGAGGTATCGCCGGGTGTCTACGACATCGCCCTGCTGGACGCCACCGAAGGCGAGCAGTACGAGGTGGGCCTGAAGTACCAGCCGCTGGGCACCGATGATCTGTACACCATCTCCTACTTCGACCTGAAGCAGTCCAACCTGGCGAACAAGGACTCCAACGAGAACTTCTACCGCGCAGTGGGTGAACTCACCTCGAAAGGCGTGGAAGTCGAAGCGCGCCTGCGGCCCATCGAGCAGGTCAACCTGATCGCCAGCTACACCTACATGGATGTCGAGTATTCCAAGGACTTCACCGGCGCCGCTGGCGTCAACAACCGCGGCAATACGCCGAACGCGGTGGCGCGCAACATGGCTTCGCTGTGGACCGATTACACCTTCGATCAGGGTCCGCTGGCCGGTCTGCAGGTAGGCGGTGGCGCGCGCTACTTCGGCAAGAGCTGGGCGGACGCGGAGAACACCCTGCGCATCCCGTCCTACACCTTGTACGACGCCATGCTCGGTTATGACCTGTCCCGCGTCGGGCTGCGGGGTGTCGGCGTGCGCCTGAACCTGAACAACCTCACCGACGAGAAGTACGTCGCTGCGTGCAACAGCCTGAGCCAGTGCTACTACGGCGAGGAGCGCAATGTCATGGCTACCGTGACCTACGACTTCTGATCAACGCTGAACTGCCGCCGGCCCCACAGGGCCGGCGGCTTTGTGCTTTCTGAAGGACGGACAACCGACGATGCGTTCGATTCTCGTGCTCCTGCACCGCTACATCGGCCTGGCCACGGCGATCTTCCTGTTTCTCGCCGGCATTACCGGCAGCATCCTGGCCTTCCACCACGAGCTGGATGAATGGCTCAACCCGGAGTTCTACCACACCACCAGCGAGGGTCCGGTGCTGGCGCCGGGAACGCTGGTGGAGCGCATCGAGCAGGCCAACCCGCGCATGCAGGTCTGGTACATGGAGTTCCCCAGCGAGCCCGGCCATGCCGCGCTGATGGCGCTGGTGCCGCGCAACGATCCGGCCACTGGCAACCCGTATGACGAGCGCCCAGTGGTGCAGTACATCGACGCGGTGACCGGCGAGCCGGTGGGTACACGCTACTGGGGCGAATGCTGCTTCTCGCGCAAGAACTTCGTGCCCTTCATCCTCGAGTTCCACTACAACCTGTCGTTGCCGGGCAACTGGGGGCTGTGGTTGATGGGTATCGTGGCCATCGCCTGGGTGATCGATTGCTTCGTCTCGCTGGTGCTGACCTTTCCTCGTGGCCGGCCGTTCCTTTCCAAGTGGTGGACGTCCTGGAAGATCAAGCGCCAGCGCATGAACCACGACGTGCACCGTGCCGGCGGCCTGTGGCTGTGGCTGCTGCTCACCCCGGTGGCGGTCAGCAGCGTGGCGATGAACCTGCCGGAGCAGGTGTTCAAGCCGGTGGTATCGCTGTTCTCGCCCGTTGAGCCGAGCGTCTACGAGGCCCGCGGGCGGATGCCGGCCGAGCAGTTGGGCACCACCGCCTACGACTTCCACCAGGCGTATGACTACGCCATGCAGCACGCCGCCGAGCTCGGCCTGACCGAAGCGATCACCGAGCTGTACTACAGCTTCGAGTACAACTTCTATGGCGCCGGTTTCGGCGAGCACGACAGCAATCAGGGCAACGCCTGGCTGTTCTTCCACGGTACCGACGGGCGCCTGCTCGGTCAGGAGATTCCTGGCCAGGGCACGCTGGGGCAGCAGTTTCACCTGCTGCAGCCGGCGATCCACGGCGGGCGCATTCTCGGTCTGCCGGGGCGTATCCTCATTGCCCTGCTCGGTGTGGCGATCGCGGTGCTGTCGGTGACCGGCGTGGTGATCTGGTGGCGCAAGCTGTCGGCAAGGCGGCAGGCCGCGGCAAGGCGTGGGGCGATGGCGGAGGCGGGCTGACGCGGCGTAGCGACGTTCGCTTCGCCGCCTGGGCGAAGCGGGTCGTACTCATCTGCCGGGCTGGCGGGAACCTCGCCTCGCGGCGCTGCGCCTGAGCGTCACTCCGCCTGGTTGATCAACTGGGGCAACTGCTCGGCCAGCTTCTGCACCCGCAGCGGCGCGCGAATAAAACCCTGCTGGCGGCCATCCGGGCCGATCAGCACCAGGTTGCCGCTGTGGTCGACGGTGTAGTTTTCCTTGCTGGTATCCCCCGGAATGAAGGGGATGCCGACGCCATTGGCCAGTGTCTGGATGCCGTCCAGTGGGCCGGTCAGGCCCTGGAAGCCGGCGTTGAAGTAGCCCAGATATTGCTTGAGCTTCTCCGGTGTGTCGCGATTCGGGTCGACGCTGACGAGGATGATGCGCAGCTGGTCGCGCACGGCGTCGGGCAGCATGCCATTGAGCTGGCGCAGCTCCGCGAGTGTGGTGGGACAGATGTCCGGGCAGAAGGTGTAGCCGAAGAACAGCAGCGTCCATTGTCCGTCCAGCTCGTCCACCTTCACCGCTTCGCCGTCCTGATCCGTCAGGCTCAGTGACGGCACCGGGCGGCTCTGCGGCAGCAGGACGATGCCGGCATCCAGCAGCTGGGTGGGGTCGAGCTGGCGCTGGCTGTTGAGCACCTTGGAAACCGTCAGCCCGACGACCAGCGCCACCAGCGCCACGAGAATGAAGACGGTTTTCTGGATGCGGGTCATGGATGTCCTTAGTGCAGCTGCTTAGAAATCGAGCAGCAGATAATGATCAACCAGCAGCGCGATGAACAGCGCGAACAGGTACCAGATGCTGAATTTGAACGTCTTGATTGCCGCATGTGGCCGGCTGTCGCGGTACAGCGCGATGGCCCAGAAGAGGAAGCGCGCGCCCAGCAGCACCGCGGCGGCCAGGTACAGCGGGCCGCTCATGTGGATGGCGAAGGGCATGAAGCTGACCGCCAGCAGCATCGCGGTGTAGAGCAGGATGTGCACCTTGGTGTAGTGCACGCCATGGGTCACCGGCAGCATCGGTACGTTGACCTTGGCGTACTCGTCCTTGCGGTGAATGGCCAGCGCCCAGAAGTGCGGCGGCGTCCAGGCGAAGATGATCAGCACCAGCAGCAGCGGCTCGGCGGTGACCTGGCCGGTTACCGCGACCCAGCCGAGCAGGGGCGGCGCGGCGCCGGCCAGGCCGCCGATGACGATGTTCTGCGGCGTGGCGCGCTTGAGAAAGCCGGTATAGATCACCGCGTAACCGATCAGCGAGGCCAGCGTCAGCCAGGCGGCGAGGGCATTGGTGAAGGTCAGCAGCAGGGCCAGCCCGCTGACGCCGAGGACAAAGGCGAAGGTCAGTGCCGCCGCCGGTGAGACCCGTCCTTCGGCCAGGGGCCGCTTGTGGGTGCGGGCCATCACCGAATCGATCTGCCGGTCCACTACATGGTTCACCACCGCCGCGCCGCCGGCACACAGGGCGATGCCCAGGTTGCCGAACAGCAGCACCGTCCAGGGCACGCCGGCGCGGGTGGCGAGGAACATGCCCACCAGCGAGGTGATGAGCATCAGCAGCACCACCTTCGGCTTGGTTAGCTCCAGGTAGTCGCGCCAGGTGGCCTGGGCGCCGCGTTCGCTGAGTAGAGTCGCCATGGGGGTTCTCCTTGTGGTCATGCGCGGGGCAGATCGAGCTGCCCCGTCGTGTTCGAAATCGATGCCGGCTCGGTTTGCCGGGCGGCATGTGCTGGCTGGCGCAGCCGGTAATTGACCAGTACCAGCACCAGCAGCAGTGCGGCGCCGCCACCGTTGTGCGCCACGGCCACCGCCAGCGGCAGGTTGAGCAGCACGTTGCTGATGCCCAGCCCGACCTGCAGCGCCAGCGCGGCGACGAGCAGCCCGGCCAGCCGGCCGAGGCCGCGGCGCCAGAGCATGGCGGCGAGCGCCAGCAACAGCAGCGTCACGCACAGTGCGCCGATGCGGTGGGTGAGATGGATGGCCGTGCGTGCCTCGCCGTAGAGCAGGCCGCCGAGGTAGTTGGGGCCGATGTCGTGGTGGGTCAGGTTGAAGGCGTTGGCGAAGTCCATCCGCGGCCACCATTCGCCGTGGCAGGTGGGGAAATCGGTGCAGGCCACCGCCGCATAGTTGCTGCTGACCCAACCGCCCAGGGCGATCTGCGCCACCACCGCGAGCAGGGCGATGCCGGCGAATCTGCGCAGACGACCGTCCACGGCCGGCAAGGGAGCAAGCGCGCCGGAGAGCCGCAGGCACAGCAGAAACAGCAGGCTGAGCGTGGTGAAGCCGCCGAGCAGGTGCGCGGTGACCACTTGCGGCCAGAGCTGCAGCGTCACCGTCCACATGCCGAAGATCGCCTGGGCGATGACCACCGCAAGCAGCAGCAGCGGCAACTTCACCGGCTGCCCGGATTGGCCGCGACGGCGTATCGCCTGTACCGCGAGGGCGAGGATCACCAGCCCGAGGGCGCCGGCGAAATAGCGGTGGACCATCTCGTTCCAGCCCTTGCGTACCTCCAGTGGTGCATCGGGGAAGCGCAGCGCGGCAAGGTTCTGCTTGTGTTCGCTCATGGGCACGGCGAGAAAACCGTAGCAGCCGGGCCAGTCCGGGCAGCCGAGGCCGGCGTGGGTCAGCCGCGTATAGGCGCCGAGCAGCACGACCACCACGGCCAGCGCGGTGGCGATCAGGGCGAGGCGGTATCCGGGTCTGGCCATCCGGTTCTCCTTGGGCGGTCTGTTTGGGACCGCAGCGCAGCGGCGCAGTGCCTCAGCCGATCTGCGAGATTTTCAGCAGGTACTTCAGATCGTCGAGGATCGCCTTGCCGTCGGCGCCAGCGTCGTAGCGCAGCACCAGGTTGCCGTGCGGATCGACGATCCACAGCTGCGGCGTGGCGGGCGCCTCGGGGCTGCGGGCATAGACGGCGGCGTCTAGGGCATGGCGTTGTAGCTGTGGATATTCGCGGCGCAGGCGCTGCTCGTAGGCTTCGTCCAGCGCCGTTGCGCTCGCCAGTGCGTGGCTGGCGCGGGCCGCCTCGCGGGCCAGGCCGATATTGATCTGCCGGGCCAGATAGACCAGTTGCTGGCATTGCGCCTCGCAACCCTGCGGCGCGGTGACCAGCAGCTCCCAGCGGCGTTCGGGCGCCGCAGCGCTGACGCCGATGGCCGCGCGGTCCTGGCCGTTGGCGATCAGCACGCCGTCATAGCTGCGGCTTTCCGGCACCCAGAAGCCGAAGCGGTACATGGCCGAGGCCAGCAGCATCGGGCCGAGCACCACGCCGATGATCAGCAGCAGTTGCAGCCGACCGCGGCCGCGTTTTCCGTCACCGCTGGAGAGGGTTGGATTCATCGTGCTCACTGCGCTTCCCCCGTGCCTGATGCACACCGAAATAGATGAACAGCGCCAGCAGGGCCGCCGCCAGGGCGAACCACTGCACGGCGTAACCCAGGTGCTGTGACGGACGCATGCTGGTGATCGCCCAGTCGGCGCGGTAGGCACTCGGGCCTGGTTCCAGGCGCAGCTCGTGAATCAAGCCCGCGCGGCCGGCCTGCTGCCACATCGCCTCGATGTCTACATGGTTGATCAGCCGCGGCCAGCCCTCGGCCGTGCGATGGCTGAAGACGAACGGCTTGCCCGGCGGCACGTAGACCCAGGCGGCGAGCTTGAGCGACTGCGCGGGGGTATCGAAAGCCGGCGGTACGCGGCGGTCCGGCCAGGGAATCCAGCCGCGGTTGACCATCACCCAGCGATCGCTGAGTTCGTCATGGAAAGGCTGCAGCAATTCGACGCCGACCTTGCCATTGCGGGTGCGGCTGTCGAGCAGAAAGCTGTGTTCGGCATCGAAGCGACCCTGCAGGAACACCCGGGCGAAGGCCGGATCGTTCAGCCGTTCGATCTCGTGGGGCGCCAGCGGCGCGGCCTCTCGGCGGGCTTCCTGGCGCTCCAGCAGCTCGCGCTTCTGCTCGCCACGCTCCAGCTGCCAGAAGCCCAGCCACACCAGCACCGGCAGCATGGCCAGCACCAGCAGGGTCGGCAGCAGCCCGGGCCTGAAGCCGCTCATGGCCGGCAGCCTGATGTGTCGATACGGCTGGCTATACTCCACCCCCAATACCCCTGTCGTGGAATCGCTCATGCTCAAGGCGGCGATCGTTCTGTTGTTAGTGGCCACGCTGGTCAGTCTGTTCAGTGGGTTGTTCTTCCTCGTCAGGGACGAGGGCCGTACCTCCCGCGTGATCACGGCCCTGTTCATTCGCGTCACGCTCAGCGCGCTGACCGTTGCGCTGATCGGCTGGGGTTTCTATAGCGGGCAGCTGCGCCCGGCCTTCAGCTTCTGAGCGCTCGCTAAAGCACGTAAACGAAGACGAACAGCGCGATCCACACCACGTCGACGAAGTGCCAGTACCAGGCCGCCGCCTCGAAACCGAAGTGCTGCTCCGGGCTGAAGTGCCCGCGCAGGATGCGCACCAGCATCACCGTGAGGATGATCGCGCCCATGGTCACGTGGGCGCCGTGAAAGCCGGTGAGCATGAAGAAGGTCGCGCCATAGATGCCCGAGCCCAGGGTCAGCCCGAGTTCAGTGTAGGCATGCACGTATTCTTCGATCTGCAGGACCAGGAACGCCGCACCGAGTAGCACGGTCAGGCCCAAGCCGAGCTTCAAGTGCTGGCGGTTGTTCTTGCGCAGCGCATGGTGCGCCCAGGTCAGGGTGAAGCTGGAGCTGACCAGCAGGATGGTGTTGATCAGCGGCAGGCCCCAGGCACTGATGGTGCCTTCCGGTGCCGGGTAGAGCCTCGGGTCGGGATTGTTCAGCAGCGGCCAGCTGTACTCGAAGTTGGGCCAGAGCATGTTGCTGATGCCCTTGTCGCCCTCACCGGCGAGCCAGGGGCCGGTCCAGTAGCGGATGTAGAACAGCGCGCCGAAGAAGGCGAGGAAGAACATCACTTCGGAAAAGATGAACCAGCTCATGCCCCAGCGGAACGAGCGGTCCATCTGTGCGCTGTACAGTCCGGCGCGGCTTTCCCTGACCACCGAGCCGAACCAGCCGAACATCATGTAGGCGATCAGCAGCGCGCCGACGAAAAAGATCAGTGGCCCGTTGGATGAATCACGGGCGGCCTTGAGATCGTTGAACCAGCTGCCCAGGCCATAGAAGGTGACCAGCAGGGCGATGGTGGCGATGATCGGCCATTTGCTCTGATCAGGAACGTAGTACTGCTCGTGGGTGGTCTGTTGGCTCATTGCAGACTCTCCTTGGCCGGGGCCGATGTGGCGTTGACGGCCACCGGCGGCTGGCGGGACGTGATGTCGAACAGCGTGTAGGCGAGGGTCAGGTGATGCACGTCGGCGGGCAGGTCGCGATCGACGATGAAGCGCACCGGCATTTCGATGCGCTCGCCCGGTTGCAGCACCTGCTGGGTGAAGCAGAAGCATTCGGTCTTGTGGAAATACGCGGCCGCCCGCGACGGCGAGACGCTGGGGATCGCCTGGGCGGTCATCGGCTTGTCGGTCGGGTTGTAGGCGACGAAACGGATTTCCTGGCTGGCGCCGGGGTGCACGCTGAGCTGGTCGGCCAGCGGGCCGAACTCCCAGCGCATGCCGGCGGCGTTGGTGGCAAGGAATTGCACCCGCACCGCACGCGCCTCGTCGGCGCTCTGCACGCCTGTGTAGGCGCCAGCGGTCTTGCCGTTGATACCGAAGGCCTGGCACATCACGTCGTAGATCGGCACCAGCAGGAAGCCGAAACCGAACATGCCGATCACGACGAACACCAGGCGGCGGACCAGCCGCCGAGTGGACAGGGCCTCGTTCATGGCAGCCTCCCCAATCGAGGGTTGCGGGCGGCCCGGCAACCTCCGGTCACGTCCCGATGCATGCTCACGGCGTCAGCTCCCCGCCGGTGCCCTTGCGGTGCTCGTGCACATGGCTCATGTCCGGCGGCACCTGGAAGGTGTGGTAGGGCGCCGGCGAGGGCACGCTCCATTCCAGCCCCTCGGCGCCGTCCCATGGCTTGGCCGGTGCCGGTACGCCGCCGCGAATGCACTTGATGACGATGAACAGGAACAGCAGCTGGGTGGCACCGAACATGAAGGCGCCTACGCTGGAGACCATGTTGAAGTTGGCGAACATCATGTTGTAGTCGGGGATGCGTCGCGGCATGCCGGCCAGGCCAACGAAGTGCATCGGGAAGAACGCCAGGTTCATGCCGATGAAGCTCAGCCAGAAATGCAGCTTGGCCAGGGTCTCGTCATACATGTGCCCGGTCCACTTGGGCAGCCAGTAGTAGGCCGAGGCGAAGATACCGAAGATCGCCCCGGGCACCAGCACGTAGTGGAAGTGCGCCACCACGAAGTAGGTGTCGTGGTACTGGAAGTCCGCCGGGGCGATGGCCAGCATCAGCCCGGAGAAACCGCCGATGGTGAAGAGGATGACGAAGGCCACGGCGAACAGCATCGGCGCCTCGAAGGTCAGCGAGCCGCGCCACATCGTCGACACCCAGTTGAACACCTTCACCCCGGTGGGCACGGCGATCAGCATGGTGGCGTACATGAAGAACAGCTCGCCGGTCAGCGGGATGCCGACGGTGAACATGTGGTGTGCCCAGACGATGAAGGAGAGGAAGGCGATCGCCCCGGTGGCGTAGACCATCGAGGTGTAGCCGAACAGCGGCTTGCGGCTGAACGCCGGGATGATCGAGCTGACCGCGCCGAAGGCCGGCAGGATCATGATGTACACCTCGGGATGGCCGAAGAACCAGAACACGTGCTGGAACAGCACCGGGTCGCCGCCACCGGCGGCGCTGAAGAAGCTGGTGCCGAAGTGGATGTCCATCAGCATCATGGTCACAACGCCGGCCAGCACCGGCATCACCGCGATCAGCAGAAAGGCGGTGATCAGCCAGGTCCAGACGAACAAGGGCATCTTCATCAGCGTCATGCCCGGCGCGCGCAGGTTGAGGATGGTGGCGATCACGTTGATTGCGCCCATGATCGAGCTGATGCCCATCAGGTGGATGGCGAAGATGAAGAAGGTCACCGACTCCGGCGCGTAGGTCGTCGACAGTGGCGCATAGAAGGTCCAGCCGAAGTTCGGCCCGCCGCCCTCCATGAACAGGGTCGAGACCAGCAGGCCGAAGGCTGCCGGCAGCAGCCAGAAGCTGAAGTTGTTCATTCGCGGCAGGGCCATGTCCGGCGCGCCGATCATCAGCGGGATCATCCAGTTGGCCAGGCCGACGAAGGCCGGCATCACCGCGCCGAAGACCATGATCAGGCCGTGCATGGTGGTCATCTGGTTGAAGAATTCCGGCTGCACGATCTGCAGGCCCGGCTGGAACAGCTCGGCGCGGATCACCATGGCCATCGAGCCGCCGAGCAGGAAGGCGCAGAAGCTGAACCACAGGTACATCGAACCGATGTCCTTGTGGTTGGTGGTCAGCAGCCAGCGCGAGAGCCCTTTGGCCGGGCCGTGGTGGTGGTCATGCCCGACATGACCATGGTCGTCGATCACTGCACTCATCACCTGATCCTCTTACTGGGTGGCTTCTTCGGCCTGTTTGAAGTCGAGCACGTCTTTCGGCGTGACCATGTCGCCTGTCTCGTTGCCCCAGGCGTTGCGCTCGTAGGTGATGACGGCAGCCAGATCGACCTCCGACAGCTGCTTGCCGAACGCCGCCATGGCGGTGCCCGGCTTGCCGTTGACGACGATATTGATGTGCGCCTCGACGTCGCCGGTGGCGATGGCCGAGCCCTTGAGGGCCGGGAACATCGGCGGGATGCCTTCGCCGGTTGGCTGGTGGCAGGAGGCGCACGCGGTCTGGTAGACCTTCTCGCCGCGCTCGGAGAGCTCTTCCAGGGTCCATTCCTTGCTGGTCAGCTCGGCCAGCTTGGCGGCCTCGGCCTTCTTCTCGCCTAGCCAGCTGGCGTAGTCCTCCTGCGACTTGACCTCCACCACCACCGGCATGAAGCCGTGGTCCTTGCCGCAGAGTTCGGTGCACTGGCCGCGGTAGATGCCCGGCTGCTCGACGCGGGTCCAGGATTCGTTGATGAAACCGGGAATGGCGTCCTTCTTCACCGCCAGATCCGGTACCCACCAGGAGTGGATCACATCCGCCGCGGTGATCAGGAAGCGCACCTTGGCGCCGGCCGGGATCACCAGCGGCTCGTCGACTTCCAGCAAGTAATGCTCGCCCTTGGGCGACTGGTTGTTGATCTGATCGCGCGGCGTGGTGAGGTTGCTGAAGAACTCCACATCTTCGCCCAGATACTTGTAGTGCCACTTCCACTGGTAGCCGGTGATCTGCACGTCCACGTCCGATTCGCTGGAGTCGTAGATGTGGATCAGCGTGCGCGTCGCCGGGATCGCCATGCCCACCAGGATCAACAGCGGGATGACCGTCCAGAGCACCTCGACGCGAGTGTTTTCGTGGAAGTTGGCGGAGTGCTGACGCTTGGAGCGACGGTGCGCGATCATCGAATAGATCATCACGCCGAACACCAGCACGCCGATGACCACGCAGATCCAGAAGATCGTCATGTGCAGATCGAACACCGACTGACTGACGTCAGTGGCGCCGGAGCGCATGTTCACGTCCCAGGCCGCCTGAGCCTGGCCAAATATTGCCGAAAGCCCAAGCCCCATCCAGATGCATGGATGTCGAGACATTGCGGGTTCCCCTTATGATTCTTGTTATCCCGCCGACCGCCATCGCACCGCCGAAAATCGGCTG